>Ga0214917_10000599_pt1 | contig 47046 bp, 43 predicted proteins | sample LL_1208_BB_MetaG_FD_177983 | JGI IMG/M metagenome (GOLD analysis project Ga0214917, IMG submission 177983) | Freshwater microbial communities from Lake Lanier, Atlanta, Georgia, United States - LL_1208_BB | ecosystem: Environmental > Aquatic > Freshwater > Lake | place: USA: Georgia | collected... | reverse complement strand
GGTTTGGGCAGCTACACCATCGACGCCATCAACCATCAGGACTTCGCTGTGGTGCGCTCGATGGTGTTCCTCGGCTCGGCGCTGTACATCGTCGGACTGGTGCTCACCGATATCTCGTACACGTGGGCTGATCCGCGGGTGAGGCTGGAATGAGCGCATTCCTCGGGTTTAAGCCGGCACTGTTGTGGACCGATGCACTATTGCTGCTGCTGGTAGTCGCGGTCTTGCTGGTGGTGCGTCACATCCGCCGTCACGAGCACCTGGCGGCACCCTGGCGCAAAGTCGCGCTGTCGCGTGCGGGTATGGTTTCGGCCACCGTGTTGATGGTGTTCGCCACCATCGGTCTGCTCGATTCGATGCACTATCGACCGGAGTTACCCCGTGAGCCGGGAGCCCCGGCTGGAGCGGTGCGCTACGCGGTCGAGATGCGCAGCCTCCTGGACCATCTGCTCGATCCGCTGCCGGTGCAGGTGGAGACCAGCTATTCGGCGCCGCTGGCGACCCAAGCCTTCAACAAGACTTCGATGGAGAGTGACTCGGGCACGGTGCGGGACTATCCACGGCTCAAGTTTGGCGGGGCGCACCTGTCCGATTCCAACACGCAATGGGCCACCGACATCAGCGCCCGTGTACTGCGCGGCACCCTTTGGGGTTTGGCGACGGGACTGGCTATCCTGCTGTTCGCGGCCTTCGTGCGGGGTCCGGCGCAGGCCCTGTCGCGATTGTTCCGCTGGCTGGTCGGTAATGGTGACGACGCCGTGCACTGCGTCGCTTGGACCGTGTTGGCGCTCTCAGTGCTGGGCGGCGCTGTGGCGACGCTGGCGCAGGGCTATCACGTGTTCGGCACTGACAAGGTGGGACAGGACGTGCTCTACCAGATTCTCAAGAGCATCCGCACCGCGCTCGTCATCGGCACGCTGACCACGCTGGTGACGCTGCCCATCGGCGTGGTGCTGGGCATAGCGGCAGGGTACTTCCGCGGCTGGATCGACGATGTCATCCAGTACCTGTACACCACCCTCAACTCGATCCCGGGTGTGCTGCTGATTGCCGCCGCGGTGCTGATGACGCAGGTGTTCATGGATACGCATCCCGAGGCGTTCGAGACGGTCACCGAGCGTGCCGATTTCCGCTTGTTGTTCCTGTGCCTGATCCTCGGCATCACCAGCTGGACCGGGCTGGCACGACTGCTGCGCGGCGAGACGCTTAAGCTGCGCGAGCTCGAGTACGTGCAGGCGGCGCAGGCTTTCGGCGTGTCGAGTGCGGCGATCATCGGGCGGCACATCGTGCCGAATGTCATGCACATCATCCTGATTAGTCTGGTGATGGACTTTTCCGGCCTCGTTTTGGCCGAGGCGGTCCTCAGCTATGTTGGCGTCGGGGTCGACCCGTCGATGATCAGCTTCGGCACCATGATCAACTCAGCGCGCCTCGAGATGGCCCGCGAACCCATGGTTTGGTGGGCACTGGCGGCGGCCTTCGTGGTGATGTTCGTGCTGGTGCTGGCGGCCAATCTGTTCGCCGACGCCGTGCGCGACGCACTCGATCCGCGCACCCGTGTGCGGGGGGTGGCATGAGCGATAGCGTATTGCGCGTCAGCGATCTGGACGTCGACCTGCACCTGGGCGGCAAGCGGGTGCGGGCGGTGGCCGGCGTCGGTCTGGAGATCCGTCGCGGCGAGACCTTTGCCCTGCTCGGCGAGTCCGGCTGCGGCAAGTCGATGACGGCGCTGGCGCTGATGCGCTTGTTGCCCGACGTCGCCGGCATCGCCGGTGGCCAAGTGCGCCTCGATGACGAGGACATCCTGCAGCGCCCCGAGGCCCTGATGCGCGAGTTGCGCGGTCGCCGCATGGCAATGATCTTCCAGGAGCCGATGCTCTCGCTGAATCCGGTGATGACCATCGGCGACCAGATCGGCGAGGTGCTGACCGGTCACTTGGGGCTGTCGGGTGCTGCGGCGCGGACGCGCACCATCGAGTTGCTGACAGCGGTCGGCATCGCCGACCCGCAACGGCGGATCCGCGAATACCCGTTCCAGTTGTCGGGTGGTATGAAGCAGCGCGTCATGATCGCCATGGCGCTGGCGGGCGAGCCGGAACTGCTGATCGCTGATGAGCCAACCACTGCGCTTGACGTGACCATCCAGGCGCAGGTGCTCGACCTGCTGCGCCGCCTGCAGGCCGAGCGCGGCATGTCGCTGCTGCTCATCACCCACGACCTTGGCGTCGTGGCGAACATGGCCCATCAGGTGGCAGTGATGTACGCCGGCCAGGTGGTCGAGAGCGGGTCCTGCGAGCAAGTCTTGCAGCGTCCCCGCCACCCGTACACGCGCTTGCTGTTGACTGCGCTGCCTGAGATCACCGGCAGCAACCAGCAGCTGGCGACCATCCCCGGGCAGGTGCCGCCGCTTGATGGCGGCATTGCCGGCTGCCGCTTCGCGCCGCGCTGCGCGTGGGTGCGCGACGACTGTCGCAGCCGGGCCCCGGTCTGGCAGGGCGAGTTGCGCGACGGTGTGCGTTGCCCGCATGTGGCGGAGCTCGCGCCGCTGCCAGAGCAACTGCGCGAGCCGATGGCGCGGCCCTTGCACGTCGGTCCCCCTCTGTTGCAGGTGCAGGACGTGCAGGTCCACTTCCCGATTCGCGCCGGCCTGCTGCAGCGCCAAGTGGGCGCGGTGAAGGCGGTCGACGGCGTGAATCTTGCGATTGCGGCGGGACAGACCTTGGCGTTGGTCGGTGAGTCGGGCTGCGGCAAGACCACGGTCGGCAAGGCCATCGTTCGCTTAAATCGACTCACTGCCGGAGACATCCGTTACGCCGGTCAGCCGTGGGCCAGTCTGGACGGCGAGGCGCTGCGGCGTCAGCGCAGCCAAGTCCAGATCGTGTTCCAGGATCCCTACGCCTCACTCGACCCGCGAATGCGCGTGGCCGACATCCTCATGGAGGGTATGGCCTCGCTCGGCGTCGGCGGCAGCTCGGCGGAGCGATTGGCGCGAGTCGACCGCTTGCTCGACCAGGTCGGATTGCCCGCGGCAGCGCGCTGGCGATATCCGCATGAGTTTTCGGGTGGCCAGCGCCAGCGCATCGCCATCGCCCGGGCGCTGGCGGTCGAGCCGAAACTGATCGTCTGCGACGAGCCGACCTCGGCGCTCGACGTCTCGGTGCAAGCGCAGATCCTCAACCTGCTGCGTGATTTGCAGACCGAGCTGGGCGTCGCGTATTTGCTGATTTCACACAATCTGTCGGTGGTCGAATATTTGGCGCACGAGGTCGCGGTGATGTACCTCGGCCGCATCGTCGAGCAAGGCGAGGCCAAAGCCGTACTCAAGCGTCCCCAGCATCCGTACACGCAGGCGCTGCTGTCAGCGATTCCGAGGGTCGACGTGGCGCGTCAGCCGCAGCGCATCCAGCTGAACGGCGAGTTGCCGTCGCCGGCCGATCCACCCACCGGCTGTCACTTCAACCCGCGCTGCGCGTACGCCGATCGGTTGTGCCGCCAGGAATACCCGCCGGTCACCGTTGCTGATGGACGCGAGGTGCGTTGCCACCACATCGTGCAGACCGGCGGCGCTTATGTGCCGGCACCGCTTAAGCCGGCGCTCGGGGGCGATGACGCGATCTCGAAGCTTCCGCAGGGCCCGGCCTGAGCGTCTGCCGCGGCTTGATTTGCGGGAGTTACAGCACGACCAGATTGTCGCGGTGGATCAACTCGGGTTCGTTGACGTAGCCGAGCACGCCTTCGATCTCTGCGCTGGCCCGTCCCATGATGCGGCGCGTCTCGCTGGCGCTATAGTTGACCAGGCCCCGTGCGATCAGGCGGCCATTGGCCTCGCGGCAGTCCACGACTTCGCCGCGCTCGAACTCGCCGGTGGTCATGCGCACGCCCACCGCCAGCAGGCTTTTGCCACCCTCGGCGAGTGCGCGCGCGGCGCCGTCGTCGAGTACCAGCGAGCCGCGTGTCTGCAAATGGTCGGCCAGCCACTGCTTGCGCGCGGCCATCGGCGCGGTTGCAGCACGTAGCCAAGTGCCAACCGGCGCGTTGGCCAGGACCTGGGTGAGGACCTGCTCGTGACGACCGCTGGCGATCACGGTGTCAGCGCCGCTGCGAGCGGCGCGACGGGCTGCCAGCACCTTGGTCAGCATGCCGCCGGTGCCGACGCCGCTGCCAGCCCCGCCGGCCATGGCTTCGAGTGCCGGGTCGCCAGCCTGCGCGTCCCTGACCAATGTCGCCGCTGCGTCTTTGCGCGGATCGGCTGTGTAGAGGCCGGGCTGGTCGGTGAGGATCACCAACAGGTCGGCTTCAATCAGATTGGTCACCAGCGCGCCGAGCGTGTCGTTGTCACCAAAGCGGATCTCGTCGGTGGCGACCGTGTCGTTCTCGTTGATGATCGGCACTACCCCCAGTTCTAGCAGAGTGGTTAGTGTCGAGCGGGCGTTAAGGTAGCGCTGACGGTCGGCCAGGTCCTCGTGGGTGAGCAGCACCTGCGCGGCGATCAGGCCGTGGCCGGCGAAGCACCGCTCGTACGCCTGCACCAGTCCCATCTGGCCGACGGCCGCCGCCGCCTGCAGATCGTGCACCGCGCTCGGTCGCGTGGCCCAGCCGAGCCGCTGCATGCCCTCGGCGATGGCGCCGCTCGACACCAGCACCACTTGTCGGCCTTCGCGCACCAGCGCAGCGATCTGCGCGGCCCAGTTGGCGAGCGCGGCGGTGTCGAGGCCGCGCCCGTCGGCCGTGACCAGACTCGAGCCGACCTTGACGACCAGTCGCCGCACATCAGCCATGGCGGTCTCCGCTGTCGTCGCGGGTCGGATCGTAGACGGTTCGGTCGACAGGGTTGGTGGCCTGTGCCGCAAGGGCCCGCGACTCGGCACGCCGCTCTTCGACGTGACGCATGATCTGTGCGGTCAGGTCGGCACAGCCGTCTCCGGCGAGCGCCGAGATGGCAAAGTGCGGGCCCTTCCAGCGCAGCTTCTTCAGCAGGGCTTGGCAGACCGCAGCACGATCTTCAGCGGCGACCATGTCGAGCTTGTTGAAGACCAGCCAGCGTGGCTTGGCGAATAGCGCGGGATCGTACTTTTTTAGCTCTTTTCCTAGTGCGCGGACTTCGGCTACAGGATCGGAAGCGCCCTCCAGCGGGGCGGCGTCAACGATGTGCAGCAGCAGTTCGGTGCGCGCCAGGTGACGCAGAAACTGATGCCCCAATCCTGCACCCTCGGCCGCGCCTTCGATCAGTCCGGGAATGTCGGCGATCACAAAACTGCGGTCGGCGCCCTCCCGCACGACGCCCAGATTGGGGTGCAGGGTGGTGAAGGGGTAATCAGCGACCTTCGGCCGCGCCGCGCTCACCGCACGAATAAATGTCGACTTGCCGGCATTGGGCATACCCAGCAGACCCACATCGGCCAGCACTTTGAGTTCGAGGCGCAGGCGCTTCTGCTCGCCTTCCTCGCCGGGGGTGGCGAATTTGGGCGCACGGTTGATGCTCGATTTGAAGTGCAGATTGCCGAGTCCACCTTGGCCGCCACGCGCCAGCAGCACCCGGTCGCCCGGGGTGGCCAGGTCGTACAGCAGCTCGTCGGTCTCGGCGTCGAAGATCAAGGTGCCGGGCGGGAAGCGCAGGTCGACGTCCTCGCCGCCTTTGCCGTAACAGTCGGCGCCACGCCCATTTTCGCCGCGTTCGGCGCGAAACAGTCGTTTGTAGCGATAGTCCACCAAGGTGTTGAGGTTGATGTCGGCCACCGCATACACCGACGCGCCGCGACCGCCGTCGCCACCGTCGGGTCCACCCTTGGGCAGGAACTTCTCGCGGCGGAAGCTGGCCGAGCCATTGCCGCCGTCGCCGGCGCGCACCTCGATGACTGCTTCGTCGATGAATTTCATGCGCTCATGTCGTCCGCAAACAAAAAAGCCCTACCGGCACGATAGGGCTTTCGGCTGCCGAGGCGTGGCCGACTTAGGCCGAAGCCGTGCTCTCCGACACCACGCTGACGGTGCGGCGCTTCTTCTCGCCCTTGACGGTGAAGTCGACGCGTCCCTCGGTCAACGCGAACAGGGTGTGGTCCTTGCCCATGCCGACGTTATCGCCCGGGTGAAACTCTGTCCCGCGTTGGCGCACGATGATGTTGCCCGGTACCACGGCTTCGCCGCCGTAAACCTTGACGCCAAGGCGTTTGCTTTCCGAGTCGCGGCCGTTGCGTGAACTGCCGCCTGCCTTTTTGTGTGCCATTGTGCTTTCTCCTTACTTGGCCGAGATGCTGTCGATCAGCAGTTCGGTGAAGTTCTGACGATGTCCCATGCGCTTCTGGTAATGCTTGCGGCGGCGCATCTTGAAGATGCGGATCTTATCGCCACGGCCATGGGACACCACGGTAGCCTTGACCGAGGCGCCGGCCAGCAGCGGGGTGCCCACCGACACCGACTCGCCGTCACCGATCATCAAAACCTGGTCCAGCGCGATCTGGCTGCCGGCTTCGGCCACCAGAGTCTCGACGCGCAACTTGGCGCCCGGCTCGACGCGGTACTGCTTGCCACCTGTCTTGATCACTGCGTACATATCGTGTCCTGCCATTGCGGGATTAGTAAACCGGTAAGGATATCAAGGCATCTGCCAGTTCGTCAAAGATTTCGGGGGGCGGAGTCGCGTGGGCGGTTGAGGCGTGGCTGGCCGCTGCGCTAGACTCGCCGCACTTGATCAAGGCCGTCCGGCCACAGGACCCTGCGTGGCACTCGCTCTCATCCAGCAGCATCTCGCGGCCGACATGGCCGCTGTCGACCGGGTCATCCGCGAGCGCCTGCATTCCGAGGTGGCGCTGGTCAGCCAAGTCGCGGATTACATCATCTCGGCGGGCGGCAAGCGCCTGCGTCCGGCGCTGGTGGTGCTGTCGTCGCGGGCGCACGGCATCCAGGATGCCCGCGTCCACGAGTTGGCGGCCATTATCGAGTTCATCCACACCGCGACCCTGCTGCACGATGACGTCGTCGACGAGTCGGCGCTGCGCCGCGGACGTGACACCGCCAACGCGGCGTTCGGCAATGCGCCGGCTGTGCTGGTCGGCGATTTTCTCTACAGCCGCGCGTTTCAGATGATGGTCGGGATTGGCAGCATGCGAGTGATGGAGGTGCTGGCCGACGCCACCAACATCATTGCCGAGGGTGAGGTGTTGCAGCTGATGAATTGCAACGACCCGGACATCGACGAGGCCGCTTACCTGCGGGTGATTCGTTACAAGACGGCAAAACTGTTTGAGGCATCGACGCGACTGGGCGCCGTGCTGGGTGCGGCCGACGCGCCTCACGAGGCCGCTATGGCCGAGTACGGGATGCGTCTTGGCACGGCCTACCAGCTGGTCGACGACATCCTCGACTATTCGGGCGACTCGGGCAGTACGGGCAAGAATGTGGGTGACGACCTCGCCGAGGGCAAGCCGACGCTACCGCTGATCCACGTGCTCAAACATGGTGACGCCGAGGAGCGCGCTCTCGTGCGGCGGGCGATCGAGGATGGCGGCGCCGGCGACATTGACGCGGTGCTCGCAGCGATCCGCCGGACCGGCGCCCTCGATTACGCGCGGCAGGTCGCAGACGCCGAGTTGGCCGCCGCGCGGGCCGCGTTGGACTCGCTGCAGGCTTCACCCGATCGCGAAGTTCTGCTATCGTTGACAGTCTTTGCAGCCGAACGCGACCGTTGAGTCACGTTGGGCCGTGCGAAGCGGGAATCGGGGTGTAGCTCAGCCTGGTAGAGTACTGCGTTCGGGACGCAGGAGTCGGAGGTTCGAATCCTCTCACCCCGACCATCGATTCTTCGGAGACTTGCCAACGTCATGTTCAAGCTCCTGGCTCTCTTCATAGGCATCGCCGGCGGTTTATGGTGGTTTGCTCGGTCTGGTCGAGTGCGGTCGAGCGATCGTGGCGGCCGGAGCCGTTCCGATCCGGCCCGTCTGGCGCCGCAGATGCTCCGTTGCGAGTACTGCAACGTCCACTTTCCAGAGTCTGAGGCGGTCAACGCGGAGAAACACGTGTTCTGCTGCGCCGAGCATCGCGCCGCCGCGGGGTACTGAGCGTGGGCTTCGACCGGGCGGGCTGGTTGCGCGGCGTTCGCCGCGAGCCCTCTCCAAACTGCGACCCGCGCCCCGAGCAGGCGGTCGAACTGCTGGTGCTGCACAACATTAGCCTTCCGCCGGACGAGTTCGGCAGCGGTGACATCTTCGCGTTGTTTGGCAACCGACTGGACGTGACGCGGCATCCGTTCTACCGAACCATCGAAGGGCTGCGGGTTTCGGCGCATTTTGTTATTGAGCGCGACGGCCGCATCACCCAGTGCGTGCCGATTCACCAGCGCGCTTGGCACGCCGGCGTCTCCAGCTGGCGGGGCCGGGAGCGTTGCAATGATTATTCGGTCGGGGTCGAGCTTGAGGGCACCGATACCGCGCCGTTCACCTCGGACCAGTACATAGCGTTGACAGCCTTGGCAATGCAGCTGATGGCCGAGTTGCCACTGGCCGGGGTGGCGGGCCACAGCGATATTGCACCGGGCCGCAAGACCGACCCGGGTCCGCACTTCGAGTGGCCGCGCTTCTGGCGTTCGATTCGCCTGAACTGACCCAGCGTGGGCAGCCGTTTGCTGCAGCGCACACTAGGGATTGGGCGGTCTTCCAGCTGGCATAAAAATGCAACACGGTTGTCCTTGCGCTGGTGACCGCAAACCCCTAGGATTAGTGTCATGCCCACGAGCCAGACACAAGATGTAGTGTTTGATCATCCGGACATCGCGATGCTCGGCAGGCCGCAGAACCACCCAATAAGGTCCTGATTCGTCGGGCCGACTCATTGTCCAAGATCCACCGCAGAGGGGGCTAAGCCATGCAACTGACCACCACCGAAACCAGTTCAGCCGGCGATCACCGCCAGGCCTCCTTGCTGCCTGCCAGCGATTTGGCCAGCGACGCCCGTTACAACGATTACAAGGTGATCCGCCGCAATGGCGCGGTGGTCCCCTTTGAGCCGTCCAAGATCGCGGTCGCTATGACCAAAGCGTTCATCGCCGTCGATGGCGCTCAGGGCGCAGCGTCGGCGCGGGTGCGCGAGCAAGTCGCCATGCTCACCGAGCAGGTGGTGGCGGCGCTGATGCGGCGCAAGCCAGAGGGTGGTGCCATTCACATCGAGGATGTCCAGGATCAGGTCGAGCTGTCGATGATGCGCGCCGGTGCGCATCACGTCGCCCGCGCCTACGTGCTCTATCGCGAGGAGCGCTCACGCGAGCGCGCCCAGCAAGCAGCCGAATCCGGTGAGACACAACTGACCGGTTTGAGCGTGACCGAGAATGGCGCCAAGCGCCCGCTCGACATGAAGCGCCTCGAGGCGCTGGTCGTTGCGTCCTGCGAGGGTCTCGGTCCCCAAGTCGACCCGCAAGCAATCCTCAAGTCGGCGGTTCGAGACCTTTACGACGGCATCCCGGCTGAAGAGGTCGCCAAGTCGCTGGTACTGGCTGCCCGCACCCTGATTGAACACGACCCGGCCTACAGCCAGGTCACGGCCCGTCTGCTGCTGGACCAGATTCGCCACGAGATTCTCGGTGAGCCGGCCACTCAGGCCGACATGGCGACCCGCTACGCCGAATATTTCCCGGGCTTCATCCAGCGCGGCATCGCCGTCGAGCTGCTCGACGACAAGATGGGCCATTACGACCTCGCCCGTCTCGGAGCAGCGCTCAAGCCGGAGCGCGACCTGCAGTTCCAATATCTTGGCCTGCAAACCCTGTACGACCGCTATTTCCTGCACACCGACGGCAAGCGCATCGAGCTGCCGCAGGCTTTCTTCATGCGGGTCGCGATGGGCCTGGCGCTCGGCGAGATCGACCGCGAGACCCGCGCCATTGAGTTCTATAACGTGTTGTCGACCTTCGACTTCATGAGCAGCACACCGACCCTGTTCAACAGCGGCACGCAGCGCAGCCAGCTCTCCAGCTGCTACCTCACCACGGTTGCCGACGACCTCGATGGCATCTACGAGGCGATCAAGGAGAACGCGCTGCTCTCGAAGTTCGCCGGTGGTCTCGGCAACGACTGGACCAACGTCCGCGCCCTGGGTAGCCACATCAAGGGCACCAACGGCAAGTCGCAAGGCGTGGTGCCTTTCCTCAAGGTGGTCAACGACACCGCCGTGGCGGTGAATCAGGGCGGCAAGCGCAAAGGCGCGGTCTGCGCTTACCTCGAGACCTGGCACCTCGATATCGAGGAGTTTCTCGAGCTGCGCAAGAACACTGGCGACGACCGCCGTCGTACCCACGACATGAACACCGCCAACTGGGTCCCCGACCTGTTCATGAAGCGGGTGATGGAGGGCGCCGAGTGGACATTGTTCTCGCCGGCTGACTGCCCCGACCTGCACGATCTGTATGGATCGGCGTTCGAGCAAGCCTACACCGGCTACGAAGCCCGGGCCGCGCGCGGCGAACTGAAGCTGTTCAAGAAGGTACCGGCGCAGACACTCTGGCGTCGCATGCTGACCATGTTGTTTGAGACTGGCCACCCCTGGATCACCTTCAAGGACCCGTGCAACATTCGCAGCCCGCAACAACACGTCGGCGTGGTGCACTCGTCCAACCTGTGCACCGAGATCACGCTCAACACCAATGACAGCGAGATTGCCGTCTGCAACCTCGGTTCGGTCAATATGGCCAACCACATGGTGCAAGACGCCGAAGGACATTGGAGTCTGGATACGGCCAAGGTCGAGCGTACCGTCAAGGTCGCGATGCGCATGCTCGACAACGTGATCGACATCAACTACTACGCCGTCAAAAAAGCGCGCGACAGCAACCTGCGTCACCGCCCGGTGGGCCTGGGCATCATGGGTTTCCAAGATTGTCTGCACAAGATGCGTGTGCCCTACGCCAGCAATGAGGCCGTTGAGTTTGCCGATCGCAGCATGGAAGCCGTCTGCTACTACGCCTACTGGGCCTCGACCGACCTCGCCGCCGAGCGCGGTCGCTACTCGAGCTTCACCGGCAGTCTGTGGGACCGCGGCATCCTGCCGCAGGATTCGCTGAAGCTGCTGGCCGAGGCACGCGGCGGTCATGTCGAGGTCGACGGCTCGTCGACCCTGGACTGGGACGCGCTGCGCAAGCGCATCAAGCAATACGGCATGCGCAACAGCAACTGCGTCGCCATCGCGCCGACCGCGACCATCTCCAATATCGTCGGTGTGTCGGCCAGCATCGAGCCGAACTACAAGAACCTCTACGTCAAGAGCAACTTGTCGGGCGAGTTCACGGTGGTGAACGATCAGCTGGTGAGCGACCTCAAAGCGCGTGGCCTGTGGGACGAAGTGATGGTGGCTGACATGAAGTACTTTGACGGCTCCCTATCGAAGATCGACCGCATTCCGGCCGACCTGCGGGCGCTCTATGCCACCAGCTTTGAGGTGGATTCAAGCTGGCTGGTGGAGGCGGCGTCGCGTCGTCAGAAGTGGATCGACCAAGCGCAGAGTCTCAACCTGTACGTGGCTCAACCGTCGGGCAAGAAGCTCGACGAGACCTACAAGCTGGCTTGGCTGCGCGGTCTCAAGACCACCTACTACCTGCGCACCATGGGTGCCACCAGTGCCGAGAAGTCGACCGGCCGCGGCGGCGAACTCAATGCCGTGCCGGTGGCGGGCGGCGAAGCCGCTGCTGCAGCGGCCGAGGCCAAGTTCTGCTCGATCGACAACCCCGAGTGCGAGGCCTGCCAGTAAGGCCGGCCGACTGAAGATTTGAGGAGAGACCCTGATGCTGAATTTTGAAGACGACTTCGCCGCACCGCAGCCGCGCCTGCAGCCTCATTTGCCGCAAGCGCCGGTGGGCGACCTGTTCGACGGCGCTACGCCGTCCCGTGCCGACCTCAGCACGCTGGCCGATGACGCCGCCGTTGCCGACGAGACGGACCGCCGCATCAATGCCGCTGACAAGCGCGTGATCAATGGCAGCACCGACGTCAACCAGCTGGTGCCGTTCAAGTACAAGTGGGCGTGGGAGAAGTACCTGGCCGGCTGTGCCAATCACTGGATGCCGCAAGAGGTGCAGATGTCACGCGACATCGCCCTGTGGAAGGACCCGAATGGCCTGACCGAGGACGAGCGCCTGATCGTCAAGCGCAACCTGGGTTTCTTTGTGACCGCCGATTCGCTGGCCGCCAACAACATCGTGCTCGGCACCTACCGCCACATCACCGCACCAGAGTGCCGCCAGTTTCTGCTGCGTCAGGCTTTCGAAGAGGCGATCCACACCCACGCCTATCAGTACATTGTGGAGAGCCTGGGGCTGGACGAGGGCGAGATTTTCAACGCCTATCACGAGGTCGCCAGTATCCGTGACAAGGACGAGTTCCTCATCCCCTTCATCGAGACGCTGACTGACCCCGAGTTCACCACCGGCACGCTGGAAAACGACCAGAAGCTGTTGAAGAGCCTGATCGTGTTCAGCTGCATTATGGAAGGCATCTTCTTCTACGTCGGTTTTGTGCAGATCCTTGCGCTGGGCCGCCAGAACAAGATGACCGGCGCTGCCGAGCAGTACCAGTACATCCTGCGCGACGAGTCGATGCACTGCAATTTTGGCGTCGACCTGGTTAACACCATCAAGCTCGAGAACCCGCACCTCTGGACGCCGGAATTCCGCGCCGAGTTGGTGACGTTGTTCAAGAAGGCGGTGGACCTGGAATACGCCTACGCCGAGGCGACCATGCCGCGCGGCGTGCTCGGCCTGAATGCGCCGATGTTCAAGGAATACCTGCGCTTCATCTGCAACCGTCGTTGCCGTCAGATCGGCCTTGACGAGCTGTTCTCCGGTGCCGAGAACCCGTTCCCGTGGATGAGCGAGATGATCGACCTGAAGAAGGAGAAGAACTTCTTCGAGACGCGCGTCACCGAGTATCAGACCGGTGGGGCCTTGAGCTGGGATTGAGTACGCTCGATTGCAAAAGAAAAACCCCGTTTCGGCGGGGTTTTTCTTTGGGCGCTCGGCTTTCTGTGTTCAGTCTCGCCGGATCGCTGGTTGCCAGCTGACGTCCGCTACGCCGGCCATCTGATTGAGGCAGCGGCTGAGGATGAACAGCAGGTCGGACAGGCGGTTGAGATACAGCCGGGGGTTGTCGCCCACGATACTGGCGCGGTCCAGCGCCACCAGCGAACGCTCAGCGCGGCGGCACACGGTGCGGGCGACGTGGGCATGCGCGGCGGCGGATGAGCCGCCCGGTAGCACAAACTCCTTCAGCGGCGGCAGCAGCGCGTTGTAGGCGGCGATGGCGGCGTCCAGTCGGCCGACATGCTCGGGTTTGAGCAGACTCGACCCGGGGATGGCCAGCTCGCTGCCAAGGTCGAACAGGTCGTTCTGCACTCGCGCCAAAAGCCGACCGATGTCCTCAGGCACCGGGTGGGTCAGCAAGACCCCCAGCTGGCTGTTGAGCTCGTCGACGTCGCCGAGCGCGTGGATGCGCGGGTCGGTTTTTGGCACGCGGGTGCCGTCGGCCAGGCCGGTTTCGCCGGCGTCGCCGCTGCGGGTGGTGATGTGGGTCAGGCGGTCGCTCATCGGGGCTCCTCAGACAAGACGCCGCACGGCGTCCAGATAGGCCGGCACGTCAAACGGCGTGCCGTGGCGTTGGGTGGTCCACAGCTGTTCCAGCAGACAATCGAGGACAGCGTGGCTCGCGGCATGCGGGTCGCCCAGTTTCTCGGCTGCGGCGGTCCATCCGGCGCGGATCCCCGGCGGCTGGTCGATGGCCAACTGCTCGGCCAGCGCGAGGTGAAAGCTCAAGTGCATGAAGGGATTGGTTTCGCCGTCTTCGGGATGCCAGGTTCGGGCGGCATAGGTGTCCGGCGCCTCCAACACCGGGTGGTACTCGGGGTGCTCGAGGATGATCGGCAGCAGCGTGGTCTCTGCCCCCTGTAGACCGACGCCAGCGCGGTACTTGCGCCAGGTTTCGAACATGAAGCTGCGGACGTCGTCGCGGGAGGGGTTGAACATGGCAAGGGGCGGGGGAGAGTTGGTTCAGACCAGCGGCGTCGGTTTTGGTTTGCGCTGGGCCGCTTTGACTGCCGGCGACTCACCGGGCGGCGGCGTCTTGTGGCGGTAGTCGCAGAGATCGGCGATCACGCAGTCGTGGCAGCGCGGCTTGCGCGCCTGGCAGGTGTAGCGCCCATGCAGGATTAGCCAGTGGTGTGCGTCGACCTTGAACTCGGCCGGGATGTTTTTGAGCAACGCCAGCTCCACTGCCAGCGGCGTCTTGCCCTTGCCCAGCCCTGTGCGGTTGCCGACGCGGAACACGTGCGTGTCGACGGCGATGGTCGGCTCGCCAAAGGCGGTGTTGAGCACCACGTTGGCGGTCTTGCGGCCGACCCCGGGCAAGGCCTGCAGCGCGTCGCGGTCGCGTGGCACCTCGCCGCCGTGCTGCTCGAGAATCAGCCGGCAGGTCTCGATGACGTTTTTGGCCTTGCTGCGATAGAGGCCAATGGTCTGGATGTAGGGGATGAGGCCGTCGACGCCGAGCGCGAGAATGGCCTCGGGCGTGCCGGCCACCGGGTAGAGCTTGCGGGTGGCGGCGTTGACGCTGACATCGGTCGCTTGTGCCGAGAGGATGACGGCGATCAGCAGCTGGAAGACCGAGGCGTATTCGAGCTCGGTGGTGGGCGCCGGCATGATGGCGGCGAGGCGCTGCAGGGCCTCGCGGCGGGTGCTTGGGTTCATGGCGAGCCTGCCGGTGGCTTGCGCCAGACGCGCAAGCGATGCCAGGGCAAGAGCCGGTAATGCTGACTGCCACTGGTCTCGAGCACGCGCAGGTCGAGCCGGCTCGCGTTGAGGCGGGCTGACACCGGTGCCGGCACCGGCTGTCCTGGCTGGTGCAGCCAAACCAGCGTCTGCGCCACGGTGACGTCGGCCAAGGGCAGGGCGCAGCGCAGCGGATGGGCGCCGATCAGGTGGACGCCGGCTGCCCGCGGCGGCGGCGCGCTGGGTGCGCCGCCGCTCAACCACAGTGCGTTCAGCGGCCGCAGGCCGCGGGCTTCGCGCGCCTCGTTGAGCGGATGCACGTGCAGCAGCATCTGCGCCTCGGTGAGCCAGCGCCGCCAGTCAGCGCCGCGCGGGCCGTCGGGCAGGTGCGCGTCGAGCGGCCGACCCGCGACCCGCCACACCGGCTGAAAGCGCGCTCCGGCCGGTGCTGCGAGATCGAGCAGAGCGAAACCCGCGTCATCGGCCGGCGCATGCAGCGCCCCCAACGCTGGCAGGTGTGCCAGCACGTCGGTGATCAGCTGCGCAGCGTCGGCAGCGTCCTCGGGCTGCTGCGGCAGGGCCACCAGCCGGTCGCGGGTGATAACCAGCGACAGCGCGTCTAGCTTGAGCCAGCCGTGTTGCGCTGCGGGCGATCCCTGTGTTGCTGCCAGCAGGGCCGCCTCGGCCTCGGCGGGGATGCCGTGTTGCGCCAGCAGCCAGTCGTCCAGTGCCAAGAAGTCATCACGCCGATGGTCGGCCCGCGCTAGTCGCGCCGCCAGTCCGGGCACGTCGCGCAACAGTTGCTGCGCGTCGGTGGAGGCAATCAGGGTGGAGCCGAGGGCGTTCGACATGCGTCGGAGTGTAGCCGCTGGCGTGTAGCATGGCGGGCTTATGCGGCTGCCCTTCGAACTCTTTGTCGCCTACCGCTACACCCGGTCGCGCGGGCGCTCCGGTTTCGTCTCGTTCATCTCAGGCGTGTCGATGCTGGGCATCGCGCTCGGGGTCGCGGCATTGATCATCGTACTGTCGGTGATGAACGGCTTTCAGAAGGAGGTGCGCGACCGCATGCTCTCGGTGTTGGCGCACGTCGAGCTGGTGGGTCCGGGGAACCGCCTGAGTGGCTGGCCTGCCGTGCAGCAGACGGCGCAGCGTCACCCGGAGGTGGTCGCGACAGCGCCTTTCGTGGTCGGCCAAGCGCTGCTAAGCCGCGGCGAGCAAGTCCAGGGCGCCGCGGTGCGCGGCATCGACCCGATTGCCGAAGCCGCAGTCTCGGATATCGGCCGCAGCATGCTTGGGGGCTCACTGGGCAGCTTGAAGGCGGGCGAGTTCAACGTGGTGCTGGGGCGCGAGTTGGCGCGCAATCTCGATGTGCGCCTGGGCGACAAAGTGACCCTGATCATCCCGCAGGGCCAGGTTACTGCCGCCGGCATGATCCCTCGACTCAAGCAGTTCAACGTTAGCGGCGTATTCGAGATGGGCCACGCCGAGTTTGACAGCGGTCTGGCGCTGATTAGCCTGGCGGACGCGCAGATCCTCTACCGCTTGGGCGGTGATGTCAGTGGCGTGCGGCTCAAGCTCGCCGACCTGCACCGCGCCACCGAGGTGGCACGCCAACTGGCGCTGACTCTGCCGCCTGACGTGCTGCCGGTGGACTGGCCGTCGCAGAACCGAAACTGGTTTGCTGCCGTGCAGACCGAGAAACGCATGATGTTCATCATCCTGACGCTGATCATCGCGGTGGCGGCGTTCAATCTGGTGAGTTCGCTGGTGATGGCGGTCAACGAGAAGCGCGCTGACATCGCGATCCTGCGAACCCTGGGCGCGACGCCGTCGAGCATCCGCCAGATCTTTTTGGTGCAGGGCGTGGTGACCGGCTGCATCGGCACTGTGCTGGGTGTGGCGGGTGGCGCGCTGGTGGCGTTCAATATCGACGTCATCCTGCCGGCGATCGAGCACGCGCTGGGCTTCAAGTTTTTGGCCAGTGGGGTCTATTACATCAGCGAGCTGCCGTCGGATCCGCAGCTGGCCGACATGGTTTGGGTGGCCGGGGTGTCGATGCTGCTCTCGGTGCTGGCAACGCTCTACCCCAGTTCAAGGGCCGCGGCGACGCAGCCGGCCGAGGCCTTGCGCTATGAGTGAGCAACACGTGTTGTCGGCGCAGGGTCTGGCCAAGCACTTTGGCAGCGGGGCCACGGCTACGCCGGTGCTCGACGCGGTCGACCTCGAGGTCGATGCCGGCGAACGGGTGGCCGTTGTTGGCGCCTCGGGCGCTGGCAAGAGCACGCTCTTGCATCTGCTCGGTGGTCTGGAGCCTCCCGATGCGGGTCGGGTGTGCTGGTCGGGTGTTGACGTTGCCAGTCTCGGCGAATCGGCCCGCTGCGAGCGGCGCAATCACCACCTCGGCTTTGTGTACCAGTTCCACCACCTGTTGCCGGAATTCACCGCGCAGGAGAACGCCGCCATGCCGCTGCTGCTGCGCCGCATCGACCGCGACGTGGCACTGGCCACGGCGGCTGAAGGGCTGCGGCGGGTGGGATTGGGGGCGCGACTCGACCATCGCCCGGGCGAGTTGTCGGGTGGCGAGCGGCAGCGGGTTGCCGTGGTGCGGGCGCTGATCGGTGAGCCAGCCTGTGTGCTGGCCGACGAGCCAACCGGCAATCTGGATCGCCACACCGCCGAGCAGGTGTTCGGTCTGATGCTGGAACTGGCGGAAAGTCACGCCACGGCGTTCATCATCGTCACCCACGACGAGCGGCTGGCGGCGCGTGCCGGTCGCATCCTCGAGTTGACCGACCGTCATTTGCGATCGTTTGCGAGCGCCTAGAATGGACGCCATGAACACGCCCTTCACCATTGCTGGCACGACTTACCACTCTCGTTTGCTGGTCGGCACCGGCAAGTACCGCGATTTTGAGCAGACGCGGCTGGCAGTCGAGGCCAGCGGCGCGCAGATCGTCACCGTCGCCATCCGCCGCACCAACATCGGTCAAGACCCGAATCAGCCGAGCCTGCTCGATGCGCTGCCGCCGGACCGTTACACCTTGCTGCCCAACACCGCCGGCTGCTACACCGCCGAGGACGCGCTGCGCACGCTGCGTCTGGCGCGTGAGCTGCTCGACGACCATCGACTGGTGAAGCTCGAGGTGCTCGGCGACCCGCAATCGCTGTACCCGAATGTTGTGGAGACGATTGCAGCGGCCAAAGTGCTGGTGGCCGAGGGCTTCGACGTGATGGTCTACACCTCTGACGACCCCATCGTTGCGCAGCAACTGCAGGACGTCGGCTGTTGCGCAGTCATGCCTTTGGCCAGCCTGATTGGTTCGGGTATGGGCATCCTCAACCCGTGGAATCTGGAGATCATCCTCTCGCGGCTGACGGTGCCGGTAATCGTCGATGCCGGCGTCGGCACCGCCTCGGATGCGGCCATCGCGATGGAGCTGGGCTGTGCCGGTGTGCTGATGAACACAGCGATCGCCGCCGCCCGGGACCCGATTCGCATGGCGCACGCCATGAAATTGGGCATCGAGGCGGGCCGCGAGGCGTATCTGGCCGGGCGCATGCCGAAGAAGGTGTACACGGCGAGTCCGAGTTCCCCCACCAGCGGACTGATTGGGTCGTGAGCGACGACACGCTGCCGCCCAAGCAGCGTCTGCTTCTGCCCAAACCGTACACGCCGGCCGCCGATGGCCACCGGGCGGTGCGCAGCTTCGTGTTGCGTCAGGGCCGCGTCTCCAACGCCCAGGCGCGCGCTGTCGAGACCCTGTTGCCGCGCTGGGGGATACCGTTTTCGCCGGAGCCGCTCGATTACGCAGCGGTATTCGGTCGCGTGGCGCCAGTGGTGCTGGAGATCGGCTTTGGCATGGGCGAGACCACGGCTGCCATCGCCCGCACGATGCCGGAGCGTGATTTCATCGCGATCGAAGTGCACACACCGGGGGTCGGTAATTTGCTCAAGTTGATCGACACCCACTTCATTCGCAATCTGCGCGTCATTCAGCACGACGCCGTGGAAGTGCTCGACGCGATGATTCCCGACGCCAGTCTGGCGGGCGTTCACGTGTTTTTCCCCGACCCGTGGCCGAAGAAGCGCCACCACAAGCGGCGTTTGCTGCAGGCGCCGTTGGTCGCGACACTCGCACGCAAATTGGTAGCTTGCGGCTATTTGCACGCTGCGACGGATGTCGAGGATTACGCGGCGCAGATGTTGGCGGTGTTCTCGGCGACGCCGGGTTTAGTCAATACGGCTGCGGGACTGTCATCCGGCGAACATCCCGTGACCGGCTATGCCGAGCGGCCCGCCTACCGGCCGCAGACCAAGTTCGAGGCGCGCGGGCTCAAGCTCGGGCATGGCGTGTGGGACGTGGTGTTCCGGCGGGACTGAGCCTTACAGCCGTACGGCGACTCAATTCAGCGCGGCGTACCGCACGGCGCTGACCTCCAAGCGCCGGTCGCCGCCCGGCGTGCGCAGAGTCACGCTGTCGCCCTCGCGTGCTTTGAGCAGGGCGCGGGCCATGGGTGACACCCAGCTGATGCGACCGCGGCCGACGTCAGCCTCATCGATGCCGACGATGCTGACGGTCTGCTCCTCGCCCGAATCGATATCGAAGATGTCTACAGTGGCGCCGAAGAACACTTGGTCAGTGGCGTCGCGGGTGGCCGGGTCGACCACTTCAGCGTTGTCGAGGCGCTTACCGAGAAAGCGCAGTCGGCGGTCGATCTCGCGCAGGCGTTTTTTGCCGTAAAGATAATCACCGTTTTCAGAGCGGTCGCCGTTGCTGGCTGCCCAAGCCACGGTCTCCACCAGTTTGGGCCGCTCGACTTTCCACAGTTGGTCGAACTCGGCTTGCAGCTGAGCGTGACCGGCCGGTGTCATGTAGTTCTTACTGCCCGCGGGCACCGGATTCGCGTCAACGAATTCCTCGTCGTCGTCCGGCGGTGTGTCCTCCTTGAAAAACGCTTTGCTCAAGGGGCTGCCCGCAGGCCTCAGATGCCGACTTTCGGCAGGCTCAAGGTTGAGGAAAAGGTCAAGTCCTTGGAGTCGACAACCTTGGCGGTGAGCTCGCTGCCACCCGCCTTCGGCATGAAGTAAAAGCGGAAATTGGGATTCTCGCTGATCGAGAAGTCGACATCGGCGCTCAGAATCACCTTGCCGCCATACGCCACTTCAACGTGGCGTACGTATTGCGGTGGGACGAACAAGCGCGTCACCTGGTCCATCTGCATGCCGGAGTTGTTGGGGTGCGAGACCATCATCTGCGCCAGGGTCGGCTTACCAGTCTCGACCTCACCTTCAAGCTTGAACTTGATCTTGCCCAGCCGCGCCAGGGCGGCCTCGTTGTCCTTGCCCGCTGGTGCCGAGCAACCGCCGGCCGCGCGCACATACTTGCGCGCCATGTGCAATTGGCCATCGCTGGTTTCGGCGATCACTCGCACCCACGTGTACTCCTCGAGGCGGATGCGCGTCTCGACATCGGCGCGGCCGGATTCGGGGGTCAGCTCAAAGCTGGCGGCGACCGGGGTCGGGTTCTTGTCGACCACCAGCCACAGTTTGCGGATGTACCGTCCACCCGACTGGTCGATCTTGGCTTTGAGGCCGATCGGTACCACCGAGGCGTCCTCGGCGCGGAACGGCGCGTCGAGGTCCACCACATCGCCCACGTTGTCGGCAATCGGGCGGTTAGCGAACAGGTACTGGCGCAGGCCCGCCCACTGTTCGGTGTCGGGGGAGGGCTCGTCGGCAGCGATGGCGAGGGACGTGCCAAGCATCAGGCTGACGATGCCAACAAGCACGGCGCGGAGCAGGGAACGCGGGGATGTCATGGAAACCTCCAAGGTCTGTTGCGTTGTCGGCGTAAGCGTGCCGAAACGCCGTAGTTAGTTTTCAGACAACGCGAACCTTACAAGGTTTTGTGGCTGTTGCGATGCAGTCAGTCTTCCCACTCCAGTTCGGCGTAGGCGGCCGTGACATTGCGGCGGTGGTACAGCTCTGTAAGCTGCCAGCCGGCGGGCGCAGTCAGTGTGTCGACGGCACGCGCCAAGGCGGTGCCAATGCGCAAGCTGGCGCGCACCCGGTCACGCAGGTCGAGCAGATAGGCGTGTTCGCGGTCCCAAGCGGCTGCAACTGCCGCGGCGCCGCTGGCGACGCCGCCATGACCCGGCACCACCCGGGCGGCGGATAGCGCCCGCAGGGTCGGGATCTGCGCCAGCCAGCCGGTCAGGCTGCCATCCAGCACCGGAATGTGGTCGACAAACAGCAAATCGCCTGCGAACAGCGTGCCACTGGTCTCGTCGGATACGGTCAGGTCGTTGTCGGTGTGGGCGGTGGGCCAGCTGCGTACGGTCAGGTCGCGATTGCCCAGGTTGATTTGCACGGTCTGCGCCCCCACCAGCGAGGTCGGCGCGACGAACACCGGTGCACGGTCGGCGCCAAGCTGGCGCAAGGCCAAGGCCGTGTACGTCGACTGACGGGCGGCCAAGGCTGCTGGCAAGCGCTGGCTGGCGACGAACTGCGGCGCGGGCTTCAGCGAGGCCAGCGCGGCGTTGCCAAGAATGTGGTCGGGGTGAACATGTGTGCTGATTACCGCACACACTGGCAATGGGCTTTGGCTGCGAATAGCGGCGAGCAGGGCTTCGCCGGTCGCGGTGCTGCCGCCACTGTCGATCACGGCGATGCAGCGTTCGCCGACCACGAAACCCCAGTTGGAGGTGTCGCCATCGTTGTCGCGGGTGGCCTCCGCGATCTGGCCCGTGTGCACGAACACGCCCGGCGCGACTTCATTCACCGGTGCGGGGTCCGCCGCCCGCGTTGATCCGCTCGCGCCGGTCAGCGCGAGCGTCAGGACCAGAGCTGGCATGCGCAGCCATCCGCCGACCCGCCGGATGTCCGCCGGACGGGCCCGCGAAACCGCAGCGATGCAGTGAGGATTGCTCATAGAACGAGTCTACCGCCGGGCGCCTGGCAGGCGCGACTTTGTTACACTCGATCCATCAGTCAACGTTGTGAAGGCCGCTGCCATGACCTCTGCCGCTCAGTCTCCGCACCGCATCGTCGTTGTCGGTGGAGGTGCCGGTGGCCTTGAGTTGGCCACTCGGCTGGGCGACACCCTGGGGCGAAAGGGTGCGGCCGAGATTACGCTCGTCGACCGCAGCCGTACGCATTTATGGAAGCCGCTGCTGCACGAGGTCGCCGCAGGCAGCATGGACATCGACGATCACGAGTTGGAGTACCTGGCGCAGGCGCGCTGGCACCACTTCAAGTACCGACTCGGCGCTCTGGCCGGCATCGACCGGCAGAAGAAGTTGGTCAAGCTGGCGCCAGTGTTCGACGACGAGGGCGAGGTCATCATCGAGGCGCGTACGGTGCCGTACGACACCCTGGTGGTTGCCATCGGTTCGGTGTCCAACGACTTCGGCACGCCGGGTGTGGCCGAGTACTGCATCTCGCTGGACACCCAAGCCGACGCCGAGCGCTTTCATAAGCGGCTGATCAACAACTGCATGCGCGCGCAAGCCCAGCGCGGCCCCTTGCAAGCGGGGCAGCTCAGTGTGGCGATCGTGGGTGCCGGCGCCACGGGCGTCGAGCTGGCGGCAGAACTCCACCGCACCGTGCGCGAGCTGGCGGCGTTCGGCCTCGACAAGATCGATCCGGCACGCGACATCCAAATCACCATCATCGAGGCGGCGCCCCGCATCCTGATGCAGTTACCGGACCGGCTGGCATCTTCGGCGATGGACCTGCTGCGCGGACTCAATGTGCAGGTGCTGACCAACGAGAAGGTCACTGCGGTCACTGCCGAGGGGGTGAAGACCGCCAGCGGTAGGTTTGTGCCGGCGCGTCAGGTGGTGTGGGCGGCTGGCATCAAGGGCTCCCCCATTCTCGCTGGCCTCGACGGCCTCGAGGTGACGCGCAATCATCTGCTGGTGGTGCGTTCGACGCTGCAGACCAGTCGTGATGACGACATCTTCGCCATCGGCGATTGCGCCGCCTGCCCCTGGCCGGAGAAGGACAGCACTGTGCCGCCGCGCGCTCAGGCCGCGCATCAGCAAGCCAGCACATTGCTCAAGACGCTTAAGCGCCGCCTCCAGGGGCGTCCGCCGCTCGACTACCGCTATCAGGACTTCGGTTCGCTGGTGAGCTTGGGCGAATACAGCACGGTTGGCTCATTGATGGGCGGCCTGCACAAAGGCACGCTGATGCTCGAGGGCTTCATTGCCGGGCTGATGTACAAATCGCTCTATCAGATGCACTTGGTGGCTCTTCACGGCTGGGTCAAGGTGGGGCTCGATACGCTCGCGCGCACCATCACCCGGCGGACTGAGCCGCACATCAAGCTGCACTGACACCATGCTCGGCGTGATCGCGCGTCTGCGCCAGCCGCTCGCCTGCGCCGCGCTGCTGTGCGTGACGCTGTTGCCGGCGCTAACTGGCTGCGCGTGGCGCGAATACCGGCCGGCTCCGCTAGACCTGCCTGCTGGCGAGGCAGCCTTTGTTGCCAGCCGCCTCGACGATGCCGACACCCGCGGTCTGCTGGAGCGCTATGGTGTCGACACGCGTGACTGGCCCGACCTGGTCTGGACCCGCGAGACCTTGCTGGTGCCGCTGGTTGCGCGCCACCCTGAGCTGCGAGCAGCGCGGTCGCGAACGGAGGCTGCTGCCGCGCGCGTGGCCATCCCGAAGCCACGACCGAATCCGGAGTTGAGCACCACGCTCGAGAACCACAGTGCTAGCGGCACGTCGCCGTGGAGTGTTGGGGCGGCGCTGTCGTTCAGCGTCAATTCTCAGCCGCTGCGAAACGCGCAAATCGCTGTGGCCAGCGCCGAGGCGCGCGACGCTGCATTGGCGGCCGGCGAGGTGGCGTGGCGCCTCTACCGAGCGTTGGGTGATGCGCTGTTGGAGCAGCAGTCGGCTGAGTCGGCCTTGCGGCTCGCCGACGATGCGCTGGCACTGGCGCAAGCCCGCAGCGAGAGCGTGGCGGTGCGGCAGCGCTATGGCGTGGCTGCTGCCGTCGAGTTGCAACTGACCAATGAGGCGCTGATCGCGGTGCGGCGAGAGCGCGCGGTTGCCGAGGGTGCGGTGACCAAGGCGCGCGCTCGTTTGGCGCAGGCGCTGGCCGTGCCGGTCGCGGCCTTGGACCGCGTGCGTGTGGCGCCTTGGCCGGTCCTGGCGCCCGATGCCGAAGCACCGTTACCGGCGCTGGACGCAGCCGACGCCCGTGCGATCGCGCTGCGCAACCGCCTCGACCTCGCCCGCGAACTGGCGCGCTACGAAGTCGCGGAAGCCGATGTGCGACTGGAGGTTGCACGGCAATACCCGCAGGTCCGGCTCAGTCCCGGCTTGCTGTGGGACCAGGGCGATCGGGTCTGGCAGCTTGGCCTGAGCCTGCCGCTGCAACTGTTCCAGCGCAACCGGGCAGCGATCGACGCAGCTGAAGCGCGGCGGACGGCGCAGGCGCAAACCGTGCTGGCGCGGCAGAGCGCGATCGCCAGCGAGATCGAATCGCTGCGTCAGGCGGTGCTGGCTAGCGATGCCCCGATACGGCTGGCGCGGCTTGAGGTCGAGGCGACCACGACGCATGTCCAGCAGGTGCAGGCGCAGTTCGATGCCGGTGCGGCTGACGCTTTAACCCTGATCAACGCGCGCGGCCTCGCCTTGCAAGCCCGGCGCCACTTGAATGACGCAGGCCAGGCTTGGCGGCAGGCACAATGGGCGCTTGAAACCGGTTTGCAGTCACCTTTGCCGACCGACCCGCCACACCAACACCCCTGAGCCGATGAATCTGCGCTGGAAATCTGTATTGATCGCTGTTCAGGCGCTGCTCATCGTCGGGCTGGTGTGGACCTTGGCGCTGTATGGCCGCGACGAGTTTCAGGCCGATGGCGACGGTGACGACGCGCTCGCCACACCCGCAGCGCGGGTCGTCGGCAACCGTGTGCTGATTCCGGCGGAGGCCCAGCGTGCCGCCGGCATCGCGGTGGAGAGTGCACCGACGGCCGAATATCGTGCGGCGCAACGCTTCTTTGGCGCTGTAGCCGATCCGCGGTCGCTGGTGGACGCGCGTCAGCGCTACCTCAATCTGTCGAGCCAGATGGCTGCTGTTGAGGCCGCACTGACGCAGCGGCGGGCCGAGCTGGCGCGGATCCAGGGTCTCTACAACGAAGGCCGCAACGCTACGACGCGTGAGCTGGAGGCGGCACAAGCGACGCTGACGGTCGACGAGCAGCGCTTGCTCGCCTTGCAGACCGAGCGTCGTGGCATCGTTGAGGCGCTCCGAGTGACTTGGGGCGAGGCATTTGCGGCCCAGCCGGGGGACACCGGTGGCCTGCTGGGGCAAGCCGCCGCGCGCGCCATCGACGTCGTCCAGTTCGTGGTTCCGCCGGGCTTTGATCCGCGCGATGTGCATTGGCGGGTGGCGCCGGTGGCGACTGGCACCACGGGGGTCGCTGCGCATCTGATTGGCCGCTCACCGCAGGCCCTTGCGGGGGTGCCCGGCGAGACCTGGTTGCTGACACTGCCTCCGAGCGGTCAGCCAGCCGGGTCGCGGGTGCGGGTGTCGGCCGATAGTTCGCGCCCTCTGACAGGTGTCCGGGTGCCGCCGGCGGCCGTGGTGCGATTCGGTGGCAAGGCTTGGGTCTACGTGCGCGTCGCGCCCGAGCAGTTTGAGCGCCAGCCGCTGGCGACCGATCGGCCGCTGGCTGACGGTCTGTTTAGCGATACCTTGACGCCGCAGTCGCAGCTGGTGGTTAGCGGCGCGCAGCTGCTGCTGTCCGAAGAGTTCAAGTTCCAGATCAAGAACGAGAACTCGGACTAGGCCACGCCCAGGTCATGCTCGCGGCCCTTGTCCGTTTTTCGATCCGCAACCCCGGTGCCGTGCTGGCGCTGGCCGTGGCGACCCTGGTGTACGGCATCTATTCGGCGCGGGTGGCGCGGCTCGATGTCTTCCCCGAATTCTCGCCGCCGCAGGTGGTGATCCAGACCGAGGCGCCGGGCTTTTCTGCCGAACTGGTCGAGACCTTGGTCAGCCGCCCGATCGAGGCGGTGCTCAACGGCACCGTGGGGGTCGCGAGTCTGCGCAGCCAGTCGATCCCGGGCTTGTCGGTGGTCACCCTGATCTTCGACGATGACAGCGACGTGTTCCGCAATCGCCAACTGGTGGGCGAGAAGCTCGGCATTCTGGCCAACCGTCTGCCATCCGGGGTGGCAGCGCCCAACATCACGCCGCTGACATCCTCGGCCAGTTCAACGCTGGGCATCGGCTTGACCGCCAAAGACCGCACCTTGATGGACGTGTACGACCTCGCTCAGTTCGTCGTGCGTCCGCATCTGCTCAGTGCATCCGGCGTCGCCGACGTCAATGTGTTCGGCGGCAAGGTGCGGCAGTGGCAGGTCCAGTTCGAGCCGGATACGTTGATTCGTGCCGGTGTGGGGGTCAATGACCTGGTGGAGGCGGTGCGGCGCAGCAGCGGGCTGCGGCCGGGCGGCACCGTTGAGACGCGCAACCAGCGGATCCTCGTCACCAGCGAGGGCCAACCCGCCAGTGCCGCCGAACTGGCACAGGCGGTGTTGAGCGTGCGCAACGGTCAGGTTTTGCGGCTGGCTGACGTGGCGACGGTGGTCGAGGCGCCAGCGCCGTCAATCAGCGCGGCTACGATCAATGGCACGCCGGGTGTGTTCTTGATGGTGCAGGGTCAGCTCGGCGCCAACACGTATGCCACCACGCTGGCGGTGGAGTCTCGTCTTGACCAGTTGCGGCCGCTCTTGCAACGCGAGGGCTTGACCGTGCATACGCAGTTGTTCCGGCCGGCCAGCTTCATCGAGACCTCGATCGGCAATGTGCAGCGCGATATTCTCATCGGCTCGGCGCTGGTGGTGGCGGTGCTGTTCCTCTTCTTGTTCAACGCTCGCACGGCGTTGGTGTCGGCCACGGCCATCCCTTTGTCGCTGCTGGCCTCGATCATCGTGCTGGTGGAGCAGGGCGTCTCGCTCAACATCATGGTGCTGGGCGGCTTGGTGATCGCGCTGGGCGAGGTGGTCGATGACGCGATCATCGATGTCGAGAACATCTTCCGCCGCCTGCGCGAAAACCGTGCGGCAGGCGGGGCGCGTCCCGACTGGCAGGTGGTGCTCGATGCGTCGCTGGAAGTGCGATCGTCAGTCATTTACGCCACGTTCATTGTGGTGGTGGTGTTCTTCCCGCTGCTGACCTTGTCCGGCGTGGCCGGCCGCTTGTTCGAACCACTCGGGCTGGCCTATATCTACGCGCTGCTGGCGTCACTGGCGGTGGCGCTGACGGTGACGCCGGCGCTGTGCTACCTGCTGCTGACCCACGGCGTGCCCTTAAAGTCCGAGGATCCGCCGGTGATCGCGTGGCTTCGCCGCGGCTACATCACGCTTTTGCGGGGCATCGAAACTTCGGCGCGACCGGTGGTGCTCACGACCTTGGCTGTGGTGCTGCTTGGTCTGGCGGCTTTGCCGCTGTTCCGCATCGAGTTCGTGCCCGAGCTGCGCGAGGGGCACTACATCGTCCACATGACGGCGCTGCCCGGCACCAGCGAGGCCGAGTCGCTGCGCATCGGGCGCAAGGTGACCGATGCCATCGGCAGCGTGCCCGGGGTGCAATCGGTGACGCAGTGGGTCGGGCGCGCGCAGAACGGCGCCGACACCTTTGGCATGCACTATTCCGAGATCGAGGTCGAGATCGGACCGCTGCCCGCCGAAGAGCAGGCGCGGGTGCTCGACGGTATCCGCGAGCACCTCACCACGATACCGGGCAAGCCAGGCGTCGCGCCGTTTCCCGGAGTGAGTTTTGGCGTCAATACCTTTCTGGCCGAGCGTATCGAAGAAACGGTGTCGGGCTATGCCGCTGAATTCGTGGTGGAGTTGTTCGGCAACGACCTCGACTTGCTCGACCGCGACGCCAAGGCGGTGGCGCAGACGCTGTCGGGCATCGCCGGTGCCCGCGACATCACCATCCAGTCGCCGCCCGGTACGCCTCAGTTCACGTTCCGCCTGGACGCGGCACGACTGGCCGAGCGCGGCCTGCAGACCTTGGAGATGCTCGAGCTCATTCGCACGGTCTACGGGGGTATCGAGGTCGGTCAGGTGCTGGAGCAGGGCCGCACCATCCCGCTGGTGGTGATCGCCGCCAGCGATGAGCGCTTGGCCCTCGAACGTGCCGGCCAGCTGCGCTTCACTGCGCCCGACGGCAGCCTGTTTGCCCTGAAGGACGTTGCCGAAGTGCGTCAGACCAATGGCCGCAGCAAGATCTTGCACAGCGGCGGCAAGCGCGTGCAGACCGTCACCTGCAACATCCAGGGCCGCGACGTGCCGGGATTCTTGCGCGAAGTCGAGACCGCGCTGCGCCAGCAGGTGCGCCTCGGCACCGGCAACTACCTGAGCATCGGCGGAGATGCCGCCGCCGCGGCCAAGGCCCGCAACGACCTCTTGGCGCACACGGTGCTAGCGACCGTGGGCGTGCTGTTGCTGCTGTACCTGGCCCTGGGCAGTGGCCGCAATCTGCTGATCACCCTGCTCAACTTACCGTTTGCCTTGATCGGTGGCGTGGCCGCGGTGGTGGTGTCCGGCGGCTGGCTGTCGATCGGCTCGCTGGTGGGGTTCGTCACCCTGTTTGGCATTACCCTGCGCAACACGATCATGCTGGTCTCGCACTACCAGCACTTGGTCGAGGTCGATGGCCTGCCCTGGAACGCCCAGACCGCGCTGCTGGGGGCGTCGGAACGGCTGCCGTCGATCCTGATGACGGCCATCGTCACCGCGCTGGGGCTCATGCCCCTGGTGGTTGGCAGTGGCGAACCGGGCCGCGAGATCGAGGGGCCGATGGCGAGCATCATTGTCGGGGGCTTGGTGACCTCAACCCTGCTCAATCTGCTAATCCTGCCGACGGTGCTGCTCCACTTCGGACGCTTCAATCGTCGTATTTGATATAGCGATGGCGGGGGTCGTCGGGTGTGCCTTCGAGGATGCCCTCGCGTGCTGGCTGCCAGCCAACCACCGTCTCGATCTTGTGCGCGAGCGCGAAATCGAGCTCGGTGATGCCGTTCGCTGAGTGGGTCTGCAGCTTGACGATGACGAAGGCGTAGGATGCGGCGAGGTCGGGATGGTGCCAGGCGGCCTCGGCCAAGTGGCCGACTGTGTTGATCACCATGAGCGTCGATTTCCAGCCCTGGGTGCGGAAGCGGCGGCGGATCCAGCCGTCCTCCAGTCGCCAGTGCGGCAGTTCCAGCGCCAGGCGGCGTTCGACCTCGACAGGGTCTAGAGGCGAGTGGGTGTGTTGCATAGTGTGTCTCCTTGGGGGCGGTGTGGGCGCTGGGGCGATTCGCTGGGTCGCGAGATATGGAAACTATCCAAATCGGGCTGTGAGCCGCGCAGAATTGTGCATATGCACAAAAAGAATAGGCTCATTCAGAAAACTTCAAAAGGGTCTTGCAGGGAAGAATTCCTGTGCTAGAGTTACAAGCGGAAACAACTGTAACGTTCCTAAAAAGGGTCTCCCTTGGAGCAACCAGTTGGGTCTGGCGCCTAGATCATCACCCGATGGTCGGGCAAATCGCTAAATGCGACTTCATCTGAGGAGGTTGTTATGGCAGTTAAGAACCTGTGGCCCGTAGTGGCCCTGGCTGTTGCAGCACCGTCGGCCGCTCTGGCCAACGCTGACCTGGCCAAGCTGATGGCTGATTCGAAGAACTGGGCCGCTCCGGCCGGTAACTTCTCGAACCATCGTCACACCAAGTTGACCCAGATCAACAAGAGCAACGTTAACAAGCTGCAAGTGGCTTGGACGTTCTCGACCGGCGTCCTGCGCGGCCACGAAGGCGGCCCGCTGGTCATCGGCGACACCCTGTACGTTCACTCGGCTTTCCCGAACAAGGTTTTCGCCATCAACCTGGCTGACCAAACCATCAAGTGGAAGTACGAGCCGAAGCAAGACCCGAGCGTGATCCCGGTCATGTGCTGTGACACCGTTAACCGTGGCCTGGCCTACGGCGACGGCAAGATCCTGCTGCAACAAGCTGACACCACCCTCGTCGCTCTCGACGCCAAGACCGGCAAGAAGGTTTGGGACGTTAAGAACGGCGACCCGAAGGTCGGCCAAACCAACACCAACGCCCCCCACGTCTTCAAGGACAAGGTCTTCACCGGTATCTCCGGTGGTGAATTCGGCGTTCGCGGTTGGGTTGCTGCCTACAACCTGAAGGACGGCAAGCTGGCATGGAAGGGTTACTCGATGGGTCCGGACAGCGACATGCTGATGGATCCGAACACCTCCATGACCTTCACCGACGGCAAGATGGCTCCGGTTGGCAAGGACAGCTCGCTGAAGACCTGGCAGGGCGATCAGTGGAAGATCGGCGGCGGCACCACCTGGGGCTGGTACTCGTACGATCCGGAACTGAACGCAATGTTCTACGGCAACGGCAACCCGTCGACCTGGAACCCGAAGCAACGCCCGGGCGACAACAAGTGGTCGATGAGCCTGTGGTCGCGTGACGTTGACAGCGGTAAGGTCAACTGGGTCTACCAAATGACCCCGCACGACGAGTGGGACTTTGACGGCATCAACGAAGTGCCGCTGTTCGAAGGCAAGGACAAGAACGGCAAAGAGCGCAAGATGCTGGCTCACTTCGACCGTAACGGCTTCGGCTACACCCTGGATCGTAAGACCGGCGAACTGCTGGTTGCTGAGAAGTTCGATCCGGCCGTGAACTGGGCCACCCACGTCGACATGAAGACTGGCCGTCCGCAAGTCGTGGCCAAGTACTCGACCCACCAGAACGGTGAAGACGTCAACTCGAAGGGCATCTGCCCGGCAGCTCTGGGTACCAAGGATCAACAGCCGGCGGCTTACGATCCGGTCTCGGGTCTGTTCCTGGTCCCGACCAACCACGTGTGTATGGACTACGAGCCGTTCCGTGTCGAGTACACCGCTGGTCAACCGTACGTTGGCGCAACCCTGGCCATGTTCCCGGCTCCGAACAGCCACGGCGGCATGGGCAACTTCATCGGTTGGGATCCGATCAAGGGCAAGATCGTTTGGTCGATCCCCGAGAAGTTCTCGGTTTGGTCGGGCGCTCTGACCACCGCTTCGGGTCTGGCTTTCTACGGCACGCTGGACGCCCGTCTGAAGGCTGTTGACATCAAGGCTGGTAAGGTTGTTTGGACCTCGCCGAAGCTCCCGTCGGGCGTGATCGGTAACGTTCACAGCTGGGAATTCCAAGGCAAGCAGTACGTCGGCGTTCTGACCGGCATCGGTGGCTGGGCCGGTATCGGCATGGCTGCTGGCCTGGAGAAGGACAGCGACGGTCTGGGCGCTGTGGGTGGCTACAAGGAACTCGCCAAGTACGGCGATCTGGGTGGCACCCTGATGGTCTTCGCTCTGGCGAACTAATTCGGACCTGCGGCAGTCCTACTGCCGCAACCGAGTCAGGGAAACTGGCACTCTTTCGGGAGTGCCAGTTTTTTTTGTGTCCGCAGGAGGAGCATTTTGAAAACCATCGCATCAACCCTCGCTGGCGCCGTCTTTACGGCTGCTGCCCTTGTTGCACCCCAGGCACAAGCCGCAACCGCCCAAGAAAAAGGCATCCTGCGCGTCTGCGCTGACCCCAACAGCATGCCGTTCTCCAATCAAGCCGGTGAAGGCCTGGAAAACCGCATCGCCGAGATGATGGCCAAAGATTTCGGCTGGAAGGTCGAGTTTTTCTTTTTCCCTCAACGCATGGCGTTCTTCCGCAACAGCCTGAAGGCCAAAGCGGCCGATGGTGAAGAGGGGTACAAGTGCGATCTCGCCACAAGCTCGGCACCTGAGGCCGAGGGTGCTGTGGCGACCAAAACCTATTACACGTCGACCTGGACTATGGTGATGCCGGCCGGCAAAGGTCTGGACGCAATCCGTCAGCCGGATGATCTGCTGAAACTGCCTAAGGACCAGCTCGCCAAGCTGCGCTTTGGCGTGTTCCCGGCATCTCCCGGGGCTGACTGGGTGCTGCGCAACGGGTTCGATAAGCAGATGGTGCCGTTCCAGCAAATGCTGGGCGATCCGAATTCGTATCCCGGCCAGATGGTGGACGTGTCTTTGGTGAAGGGCGACATCGATGTGGCCTTTATCTGGGGCCCCATCGGCAGTTATCACGCGCGCCAGAGTAAGGCCGTCAAGCTGCGGGTGGTGCCGATGGTGCCGGACGCTGAGACCGTGACCGACTTCTCTATCGCCATGGCCGTTCGCTACCGCGAGCCGGAATGGAAAGCCAAGGTCGAGGACTTCCTCACCCGCCGCAAGGCCGACATCGACAAAGTCATGGCCGACTATGGCGTGCCGCTGGTGCAGACCGACGGCTCGGTGTTGGTCAACGGTGAGCGCTTCGACCGCCCGCGTAAGTGAGCGCAAACGCAGTTCGCCATGCCCTGACCCGCCTGCACCTGCTGGCGGGTTTTTTGTGTCTAGCGGACGGGGTATGGGCCCAGCCGCTGGCAGTCGTCACCGAGCAGGGCGCGCATGCAGTGGCCATGGTGGACCTCTCGGCTCTGTCAGTGCGGCGTCAGGTGGCTGTGGGCGAGGCCCCGGCCGGTGTCGCGGTGGATGTGCAACGCCGCCGAGCGTACGTTAGCAACGCCGAGGGTCGCAGTGTCAGCATGATCGACGTCGACCACGACAGCGTACTGCTGACCCGCGCGCTGGGTGCGGGTCCGGTGGGAATTGCCGTCGATCCGGCGCGAGGCGTCGTGGCGGTCGCCGATTGGTACCGCAATAGCCTGTGGTTGCTGAGCGCCGATGACTTGTCGGTGCAAGCCGAGGTGCCCGTCGGTCGTGCGCCCGCCGGGGTTGAATTCAGCGACGACGGTCGGCGCGTGTACGTCGCCAATCGTGACGACAATAGCGTCTCGGTGGTGGACATCGAGGCGAGGCGCGAGTCTGAGCGCTGGCCGGTGGGCGATCATCCATTCGGCCTGCGCCTGAGTCCCGATGGTCGCCAATTGTGGGTTACCAACGTGCAGAGCCATGACGTCACGGTTTTGGATACGGCGCCCCTGGCCGCCGCAGGGCGTACCCTGGCCACCCTGCCGGTCGGGCACCGCCCGTATTGCGTCGCTTTTGCGGCTGGTCGTGCCTTTGTCACCAATCAGTACGGCGACAGTTTGAGCGTGATCGATGCGACATCACGGCATACCGTGGCGACCATTCCGACCGGCGCCTATCCTGAGGGCATCGACGCGCTGGGAGACCGCGTGTGGGTGGTGTCGTGGATGGACGAGGTGCTGATTGCCTTGGACGCACGGACCTTAAAAGTGACCGCCCGCGTACCTTTAGGCAGTAACCCCCGCGGTTTTGGCCGGTTTGTTTTGGCAGAATAGAGTCAGTCTTGTTTCATCAACCTGTGGAGATTTGCCATGCAGTTGTCCCGCCTGATTGCCCTGGCCACCTTGTTGTTGCCTGGCCTCGCCTTTGCGCACGGTCCGACCCGTCAAAAAGCTGTTGAAACCATCGAGATCGCTGCGCCACCGGCTCAGGTGTGGGCGATGGTCAAAGATTGGGCTGGAATGGCCAAATGGCACCCGGCAGTCGCCGAGGTTGGCGGCAACGGCAACGAGCGCATCTTGAATCTGAAGAGCGGCGGCAAGGTGGTCGAGGAGTTGGAGGCCGTAGACGACGCCAGCATGTTGCTGCGGTACCGCATGAAAGATCCGGGCCCGGTGCCGGTCAACAATTACAGCGCCGCCATGACCGTCGTGGCCCAAGGTGGCGGTTCGATGGTGCAGTGGAAGGGCGCTTTCTATCGGGCTTTTCTGAATAACGACCCGCCGCCGGACCAAAACGACGAAGCAGCAGTAAAAGCCATCACGGGAATCTACAAATCAGGTCTTGAGGGTCTGAAGAAGGCTGTTGAGGGCAAGTAAACGTCAGACTGGGCGGCGGCGCAAACGCTGCTGCCGCCATTGACGTAGCGGCCAGCCGAGCCAGTAGCGAGTCCAGTCCAAGGGGCTGAGGTTGCTGCGCCAGTACGCCATGATCAGACATATCAGTGCCAATACGCCCAGCGCCGGGCTGATCGGGGTTTTAACCCAACGCCACGTCGACGCCGGCCCGCCGATCAGCTGATCGGCCAGCCCTGAGCCGGTACCCAAGCGCGTGTATCCGAACTCGAGCTCTTCGGCGAGCAGCTTGAGATAGCTCTCGCGCAGTTGCGACAGGTGCTCCCGGCCAGGCTGCGCCTGCAGGCGCAAGGTGACGTCGCTCGACACTTTGCCGGCATCCGCGTCGGCCATCTTCTCGCCACCACCCGTGGTCGAGCGTCCGCTGGTGTAGGGATCCGATTGCGCGACCTCTTGCGCCTGCCAGACGCCGATTTGCCGGCCACGCTCGTCGAGCTTGGGGATCGGGCTGAGGGTCGGCTCGCCGACGCCCACCAACCAGCCTTTGACCGCGCCGACCGTACCGCGGAACTGCGGCCGGTAGCGCGCTGACACGGGTGGTGCTTCCTGACCGTCGGTGAGAAACACCAGTTGCGTGCTGCTAGACGATCCATCGATGAAGCCGATCGCGTTGTAGATGCCCTTGGCGATTTCGCTGTCGGTCGCCCAGATGGTGTCGGGCGAAATGCCCGAGGCGCTTTTCTCGAGTTCGTTGTAGTACTCGCAGACCTCGACCGGCTGGAACATGACCATGGTCTGGTAGCCGGCGAATACGCCCAGACCGACTTCGGTGCCGCAGGGCAGGGCGCGCACCGTCTCAGCAATGCGGCGTTGGATGGCTGCTGCACGGCTGGTGAGCTCACCGTCCACCCGCATGTCGCGCACATACATGCTGCGCGAGATGTCGACCACCATCAGAAAGCTATGCACCGGTTGCAGCACCGGAATTTCCGGTTGCACCGCGGCCAGGGCCATTAGCACGCCGGCGGTATTGAGCATGGCGCGGCGGGTCGGCGTGAAGCCACGGCCGAGCCTGGGCAGGTGCAATCGGGGAATCCGCATCACGGCAGGCCCTGGGCTTCCACTTGCATGGTGGTCACCGAGCGCTCGGCTTTGGGCGGCGGCGGCAGCACCTCGGTCTCTTCCAGTTCGGCTTCCGGGTTGCGGCGGAGGGCACGCTCGAGGTTGTAGCGCGCGTCCATCTGCAGAGGCTCGCTGCGCAGCACCGATCGGTACGAGGCTTTCGCCAGCTCGAAATTGGGGATAGCCGCCGCGGTCTCGCCGGCATCTGCGGCTTCGATGGCGTCGCGCAGGTAGAGGTTGCCGCTGTTAAACCGCGCCGCCAAGCGCAGCGTCGGCGAGCTGCTGTCGTCGTTTTCGACGCGGTTGTAGAGCGCCAGGGCTTCGGTGATCTTGCCGGTGCCAGCGGTCTTCACCGCGGCGGCAAACAGCTCTTCGGGGTGCGGCGACGTCGGTTGTGCCAGACCGCCGGCGATGCGGGCATTCACGCTGTCGGCTTCGCGCAAGGCCAGCCCGTCGCGCGTGGCAAGAGAGGCCAGCGTGACCAGGGCGACGACGCTGGTCAGCGTGATGAGGGTGCGGCGGATCTTGACCATCGGGTCACCTGTAGGGCGGAGACAACAATCACGGGGGCCAGCAGCAACAGCGCGAGGCCAAAGGTTAAGACGTCGAGCGGTTGGCGCGGCAGGATCTCGGTGGTGCGGGTGGGGAGTCGCTGCAGACGGTCGATGTCGGCGATCGCCGCTTTCAGCCGTGCTGGGTCCTCAACCTCATAAGCGTGGTAGGGCACGCCCATCTGCTTGAAGAACCGGTCGAGGAAGTACTCGGGCACCGAGTCGCTCTGTTCGCCGCTGGCAGCAGCGGACTGCAGCCCCGGGCTGCCGCTGCCGCGCAGGTAAATCCAGTAGAGCGACACCCGGTAGAAGCGGGTGGCCTCGACGATGCGTTTGCGGGTGATTTCGTCCAGTTGGGCGCCGCCGTCGGAGACCAGCAGCAACACGCGCGACCCGTTGTAGGGGCGATTCTCGAAGTACTGCAAGCCCGCCAGCACCGCTTGGCCGATGTCGGTCTCGGCGAGCCCACGGCCCAGACCCGCGGCGTCGATTGCCGCTTGCAGGGCAGCGTGATGGGTGGTCAGCGGCAGCACCGGTATCGGCCGCGTCGAGAAATTGAGCAGACCGATGGCGTCGTTAGGGCGCTGCGTTACGAATTCGGAGAGCACCCGGCGAGCCGCTGCGTTTTTTGTTTCGCCCATCTGCATCAGAAGCTGTTGGCCAGCTTGCATCCGGCCAAACCCCTGGTCCATGCTGCGGCTGCGATCGAGCATGATGACGATCTCGGCACCGGTGCCGACAGTTTCGATCACCCGTTCGCCACGCGACAGTCCGGCAACGCCCAGCACCAGCGAGACGATGCCCAGCATCGAGCCGACCCGCAGCGCGGTCTCGAGGCTGCGGCTCAAGGGGTCTGCCGGCACAAGCGCCAGGTTGGGGTGCATCACCGATTGCATCGGGATGCGCAACAGCGGTAGCAAGGCCAGCGGCAGGGCCAGCAGCAGCCACGGGTGATCGAAGGCGAGATTCACCGGTGCCCCTAGTGGATGCCGCGCTCGATGGCGCGCGCATCGTTGAGCGTCTGCAACAGGCGCGCGCGTTGGTCGCGTCCCGGCCAGGCGCCGTCGGTGAAGAACACGGCTCGCGACACCGTTAACCACTCGCTAAGCGCCGGCAGCAGGCGGTCCCAGGCAGCGTTGCGCTGTGCCAACAGCGTCACATTGTGCGTAAACACGGTCTGTCCCGCGGTTTGGTCGAGGGCTGCGTGCAGAGCACGCAAGGCGGCACTCCAGAACTCTTGGTCGTCGCGGTTGCGCGCGCGGTGCGCTTGGCGAACGGCTTTGGCGAACGGACGTGGGCGCGGCAACAAGGCGTCCCACGGTGTCCAGCAGTACACCAGCGCCAGGATTGGCAGCAAGGCGGCCAGCGCCAGCCAGCGCAGTCGCGTCGTCAACGGCGCGGTATCGATGCCTTTGGCCGGAATGTCAGCTTGCGTTTCGGTGAGCCGGTCGCGGCCGAGAACCGTCTGCGGCGTCATCGGCGCCACTGTGACCCAGGCCGGCTGCAGCGGCAGACGGACCAAGCGCTGACCGTCGGTGACCGGTACGGCAAAGCTTGGCGTGCTCACCGTACGCACTTCGGTGGGCACGTTGATCACCTGGTAATCCAACACCAAGCGGACACTGCCATCGTCAGGGCGGTCCACAGCGATACTGCGCAACTCGAACCAGGTGCCGGCACGGCCCGGCTTTGTCAGCGCTTTGTCTTGCACGCGGACGCCGGGCGCCGGGAATACCCGCACTTCGCGCTGGAAGGTGTCGCCGATCTGGTAGCCGTAGGGTCGCGGGTCGTGGACCGCGATGCGGGTTTCAGTGAGCGTGTCGTCGGCGTGGGCCGAACCCGCCAAGAGCAGGGCCGCCAAAGTTGCAAACAGTCGTTTCATGCAGCGATCCCGTAGAAATGCGCGCTCACCGCGTCGGCCGAGAAGCCGTCGCGCAAAAACAAGGGGCGGGTGTCGAACGACTGACACAGGTCGCGCAGCGCCTGGTCTCGCTCGGCGTAGGCATCTGCCGGCGCAGCGTCCCAACTGCGGCGCAGCCAGAGCAGCCGGCGCTCGCCACTTTCGATGTCCTGCCCCAGGGCAAAGCCGCGCGTCGGCCAGTCGCTGAATTCGCTGCGGTCGCGGATCACCACCGGCACCACGTGGTGCCGCGGCACCGCTTCCAGAAAGCTCTGCAGGACTGTCAGCGGCCAGTGAAAGTCGGAGACGACAAAAATCAGCCCCGATTCACGCGGCAGCCATGCGGGAACCTCCAGCAGGCCTGCGTGGCCCGCTTGGCGCTGCGGGTTGTCGCGCAGCTGTTCGAGGACGCTGTCGACCGCCGCACGCTGTTGTCGCACCGGAAGATAGCAGTCGTCGCGCAAGCGTGCGTCAAAACCGACGAGTCCGAAGCGGTCGCCCATCCGGCTGGCCGACCACGCCGCCGCGTGAACGAAATCAGACGCCGTGGCAGCGGTGTCATGCTGGCCAGCAAATGTCATCGACGACGATAGATCGAGCACGGTGACCACTGGGATTGCCGCCCGCTGCTGGTACTCGCGGACCCACCATTGCTCGGCCGGGTCACGCAGGCTGGCGCGAACATCGAGCCGGCGCGGGTCGGGGTGGGCGAACAGCGAAACATGGCGGCGAAACAGCATGCCGCCGCCGCTCATATTGCTCTGGTGAGCCCCCGGGCGTTGGCTGTAAGCCTTGCCCGGTAGCCGATAGTGGAATTCGGCGACCATGGGTCAGAGCCGGTCAGGGTGCGGCGATCTGATCGGTGCAGGCCTGCAGCAGGGCGTTGACCACCTCGCTGCGGCGCATCTCGTAATTCGGATACAGGAAGATGCGATGGGCCACCGTTTCGCGCAAGGCGCCGTGCAAGTCTTCCGGGACTAGCTGGGTGCGGCCCTGCAGCCAAGCTTCGACCCGCGCCGCCCGCAGCATCAGGCTCATGCCGCGCGGGCTGGCGCCGGCCTCGACCAGACGGTTGGTGTCGATGCCGTCGATGCGGATGCCGGCCTCTCCGGGTCGGCGCAAGGCGCGCCACAAGCGCACCGCGTATTGCTGCAGCGCCGGGCTGGCGGTAACCGACTCTTGGATCAGCTTGCCGATGCCGTTGAGCTCGGTGTAGGGCATCACCGCTTCCGGAACTTGCGAGATCAGCGCATCGCCGTCGTGGAAGCGGGTGTTGAACATCAGATCGGTCTGAATCGCCTCGTCGCTCGGCGTCTCGATCTGGATCTCCATCAGGAAGCGGTCGCGTGCCGCCGAGGAGATCTCGAAGGTCTCTTCCTTCTCGATGCGGTTGCGGTCGGCAAACACTTGCAGATGCGGGAACTGGTATTCGCGGTTGAAGGCGTTGACGCTGCGTTCGGCCATGATCCGCAGCAGCAGCGAGTGCACTTGCGGTCGGGCACGGTTGATTTCGTTGAAGAAGAAGGTCGAGAGGTGGGCGCCGTGTTTGAGGATGGGGCCGGCATCGACGCGCGGGCGGCCGTCTTCACCGATGTAGGTGTAGTAGACGAGGTCGGTCGGCATCAGGTCGACGGTGCCCTCGATGCGCTCGTAGGCGCCGCCGACAGCACGCGCCACTGCGCGCAGCAGCGTGGTCTTGCCGACGCCGACGTCGCCCTCGAGCAGAACGTGGCCGCGCGCGAACACCGCCAAGGTGATCAGGTGGATGGCGCGATCCTGACCCACGACGGCGGTCTTCAATGCGGCTTCAAAGGTGTTGGCGCGATCACGCCAGTCGGCAAGCAGATTCTCGGACACGCCGTTTTCCTCGGACATTAGTAAGGTCAAGACCGAGTTGAAAGCTAGCACAAATCGATTCGGCTTTTATCCCGCCGAAAGGCATAGGCCGCCGCACGCCGGAACTCTCGGCGATGCACGCATTCTGAGTAGGGCTTGGCGCACAATCGCGCCGCGGCGTCGGTGACGACGTGACCATTAGAGGAACTCGACGTATGAACACTCACAACCGCGGCTTGCTGGCCGCAAGATTCCTAGTTGTAGCCGCAGGCACGGCGCTGGCGCTCTCAGCAGTTGCCGCGGATGCACCGGTCGCTGCCGACAAGCCGGCGGCGTCCAACAAGGACATCGGCCCGGTTAAGCCGACCAAGCCGCAGTACGACACGGGCCTTAAGCCCAAGGAGGAAATCACCGCCGCCGAGCAGATGGTCTTTCTCGATGAGCATCTCGCCAATATCAAGGCCTCTGCCACGCTGACCTACGCGTTTACCAAGCAAGGCTCGATGGAAAAAGGGTTCTCGGACAGCGTTGAGGAGGCAGTCACCCTCAATGGCAAGAGCCGCACGGTTAAGGCCAAATTCCTGAGTGGGCTCAATAGCAAGGAGTTCGCGCCGATCGACGAGGCTTTGAGCAACCCGGTCATCCTGCATTTTCTCGAGCGCGATCTGGCCGAGATGCAACGTCTGACCAGCGGTCAGCCCAACTATTTCCGCAAACGCATCCGCTTGGCATTGGCCGAGGGCCCGGAGGCCAAGCCGGTCAAGTTTACGTTCAATGGCAAGCCAGTCGACGCCAAGGCGGTTTCAGTTGAGCCTTACATCACCGACCCGATGGTCAACGACCCGTCACGCGCGGCCTACAAGCGCTACCGCGGCAAGCGTTACACCTTTGTGTTCTCGGACGCCGTGCCGGGCAAGGTGGCCGAGATGCGCTTCACCATCCCCGACATGGGCTTGGCTGGTGAGTCTGCGTTCGAGAAGCCGCTGCTCGAAGAGGTGTTGACCCTGCAGGGCCCCAAGAAGTAAGCCGAGTCTGTGCTGCACCCCAACAGGCCCGTCGATGACGGGCCTGTTTGCTTGTTGGCCGATGACACGACTGTTACCATCGCGCGCCGGCTCAAGAGCCAATGTGTGTTCAACTCGCAGGAGCGGCCCTCACCGGCCCGCCAGACCATGACCAAGCCCCAGACCGACGACACCCGTATCCGCCAGAGCGACGTTTTGCTCGCCCCGATGCAATTGCTGCGCGAGCTCGACGCCAGCGAAGCGGCGCTGGCCGTGACCGCCGAGGCGCGCGAGGGTATTCACCGCATCTTGCGCGGTGAGGACGACCGGCTGGTGGTGGTGGTCGGCCCGTGTTCGATTCATGATCCGAAGGCCGCGATGGACTACGCACAGCGCCTCAAGGCCCTGTTGCCGGAGGTCGATCGTGAGCTGCTGGTGGTGATGCGCGTCTACTTCGAGAAGCCACGCACTACGGTCGGCTGGAAGGGTCTGATCAACGACCCGCACCTCAACGAGACCTATGACATCAACGAGGGCCTGCGCCTGGCACGCAAGATCCTGCTCGACATCAACGAGCTCGGCCTGCCCTGCGGCACCGAGTTCCTCGACCTGATCAGCCCGCAATACATTGCCGATCTGGTCGCTTGGGGCGCCATCGGCGCCCGCACCACCGAGTCGCAGTCGCATCGCCAGCTCGCTTCGGGCCTGAGCTGTCCGGTGGGTTTCAAGAACGGCACCGATGGCAACATTCGCATCGCTGTTGACGCGATGCGCGCCGCTGCTGCGTCGCACAGCTTCATCTCGGTGACCAAGACCGGTCAGGTCGCAGTGTTCGAGACCGCGGGCAACGAGGACTGCCACGTCATTTTGCGGGGCGGCAAGTCCACCAACTTCGACGCCGCCAGTGTCGACGCCGCGTGCAACGAACTGGCCGCCGCCAAGCAGCGGCCGCAGGTGATGATCGATTTCTCGCATGCCAATTCGAGCAAGCAGCACCAAAAGCAAATCGAGGTGGGCGCCGACGTCGCCGGGCAGATCGCTGGCGGCGAGACGCGCGTTATGGGCGTGATGATCGAGAGCCACCTCAAGGCGGGTCGCCAAGACTTGGTGGTGGGGCAGTCGCTTGAGTATGGCCAGTCGATCACCGACGCCTGCATCTCGTGGGATGACACGGCGCCGCTGCTGCGCCAGTTGGCTCAGGCGGTGGCTACGCGCCGCCAACGCCAGTCCGCCTGAGCGGCCACCAAGCACCACTGCGGGCGCGGCGTGCAGCGCATCCACAGCGTCGCTGATTTGCACGCGGCCCTTGCGGGGGCGCGCTCCAGCGTGCTGGTGCCGACCATGGGCAACCTCCACGAGGGGCACCTGCAACTGGTCCGTCACGCGGGGAGTCTGGGCGCACCCGTGGTCGCCAGTGTCTTCGTCAACCGGCTGCAATTCGGCGTTGGCGAGGACTTCGACCGCTATCCCCGCACCCTTGACGACGACGCGACGGCGCTGGCTGGCGCCGGCTGCGACATCCTGTTCGCGCCGGATGAGCGCGAACTCTACCCGCACCCACAGCAGATCCTGATCCAGCCGCCTCCCGAAGCGGACCAGCTCTGTGGCGCGCACCGCGCGGGCCACTTTGCTGGTGTGCTGACGGTGGTCAACAAGCTATTCAATCTGGTGCAACCGGCAGCGGCAGTGTTTGGCGAGAAGGATTTTCAGCAGCTTTGGCTGATTCGCAGCATGGTGGCGCAGCTGGCGATGCCGGTGCGCGTCGTCGGGCACCCGACGGCCCGTGCGGATGATGGCTTGGCCCTCTCTAGTCGCAATCGCTACTTAAGTGCTGCCGAACGCACGGAGGCGCCGCAGCTCTACCAAGCCCTGTGCCGGGTGCGCGACCGGGCTTGTGGCGGTCATTGGGACCCGCAGGCGCTGGCGGCCGGGGCTGAGCGCGAGCTGGAAGCGCGCGGCTGGCGCGTCGATTACGTTGCGCTGCGAGATGCCGTCAGCCTGCGCGAGCCCGACGCGCGCACCCGCGATTGGGTGGTGTTGGCCGCCGCCCGGCTCGGCGATACCCGGCTGATCGACAACCTGATGTTTCGCCGCCTCTAGCCCACCAGGGTCATGCGGATCAGTTCTTGCTGGTTGCGCGTGCCAGTTTTGCGAAAGATCGACGACAGCTGACAACGTACAGTGCGCTCGCTGGTGCCAAGCAGGGCGGCGATGCCGGCGGGCGTCTGTCCCGACCGCACCAAATGCACCATGACCCGCTTTTCGGCGCGGCTCAAGGCAAAGGCTTCAGCCTGGCGCTCGATCTTGAGCATGATGTCGCGCTTGAGTTCGTGCACCAGCACCATCAAGTGTTCCGGGCGCTCGTCGCTGCGGCCGTTGGCGCCATAGATCGGCAAGACGTCGAAGCTGACCTGTCCACCGTCCGGGCTCATGGCGATGGTACGGATCTCCTCGCCGGTCCAGCCGGCGAGGATCGCTTCACGTAAGACCAGCTCGGCTTGGCGATCCGGCAAGGTCAGTCGTCCGTGTTCAAGGCGCGCGATGTCGGACCGCAGCAGAAAGCTGCGCGCCAAGGGATTGCAGTCCACTACGCGGTCGTTGGCGTCGATCACCAGCCAGGCCTCACCCAGATGCAGCACCGCGGTGCTGTGGAAGCTGGCGGTGCGTTGCTTGCGCGCCAGAGCGCGTTGCATCCGCGCCGCGCCCAGCAGGTGCTGCGACACCAGCAGTCGCAGGTCTTGCTGCTGCGACGAGAACCGCACGCGACCCTCGGCGTGTGCCACGCTCAGATGGGCAGGGGCGCAGCCTTCAATCGCATCGATTTCGGGGATGACCACGGTGAGCACCCGGCCGCGGCCGCTGGCCGGCTTCACATCGCGGGCGAAGGCGGCATCGTCGACCGTGCGGGGCGCTCGAGCACTGTGATCGCTAACCCGTCGTGTCGTTGCTGCCGGCTGAGCGTATTCGCCGGGAAGGCGCTCGGCCTGATTACTGTCGACGTTGTAGTAGCCGTCGCCGAGCAGCTTGACCGCTTCGCCTTCGGTGTGACACAAGACCACGGCATCGGCATCGAACAGGTGCGCGAGCCGCTCGGCAACCTCTCGCCACAACGACGGGTTCATTGCCGCTTGGTACATCGTCGCGACCGTGCCCGAAAAGTCCGGGGTGTCCATGTTCATGGTCTGTCTTCCATTGGATGAGTAACGTACAGCCATGGCAGGACGGCGGCAAGCCGGCGGTGCTTTGGCCTCCCGAACCCTCGTGCAGCGGTGCCTTGGGTTCAGACTCAATCTACGTTGACAGTTTTTCTTTTGACATCGGTCAAGTGGACGACAAAAAACCCGGCCTGGGCCGGGTTTTTCTGCGGATGCTAAGGCGCTTACGCTGCAAGTTGGTCGAGACTCTTGCCGCCGCTGAGCCACGCCTCGATCCAACGCGGCCGCTTGCCGCGCCCGGTCCAGGTCAGGCTGGCATCGTCGGGGTGGCGGTACTTGACCGCGACTTTGCCACGCACACTGCCGCTGGCACGCCCGGCGCCCTTGGCAGCGACCAGGTCATCGAGCGATAGGCCCAGTTCGGCCGCGCGGCGGCGAAATTCGTTAACCAGCCCGTCGGCTTCCGATTTACGGCGCTGGTTCAATTCGCGTTCGATGTCTTTTTGCAGGGTGGTCAGTTCGCTGACCGAAAGACGGCTGATATCCATTGTGTCGTGCCTCTTGTTTGATTGAGCGTTGGTTTTTATTGAGGGTTGTTTGCGCGTTCGGTATGGCTTTTGGATTCGATCAGGTTTCCACCAGGCAAATATCAGAAGGCGGTTTAACTAAACCGAAGTCGCCAATATATCCCAAATCAAACGATAATGCGGCGAATCCATGCAAGAAGCCGATTGCGGGCGAACACTCGAATAATCGATCGGCCGAATCGGACAGTCATAATCGCTCCGACCGGCAACTGTGTGACCGCGAGTGCCAAGCCGTCCGGTGCTAACATCTGTAGCTTCTTCAGCAAGGATTCGACGTGTCAGGCAACAGCATCGGCACCCTGTTTAGAGTCAGTTCGTTCGGCGAATCGCATGGCCCCGCCATCGGTTGCGTTGTCGACGGTTGCCCGCCGGGGTTGACACTCGACCTTGAGGCCATCCAGCGCGACCTTGATCGCCGCAAGCCGGGGACGTCGCGGCACGTCACCCAGCGTGCCGAGGACGATCGGGTGGAGGTGCTGTCCGGCGTGTTCGAGGGGCGCACCACTGGCACGCCGATTGCGCTGTTGATTCGCAACACCGACCAGCGCAGTGGCGACTACAGCAAGATTGCGCGCACTTTCCGCCCCGGCCATGCGGATTACACCTACTGGCATAAATATGGCGTTCGCGATTATCGCGGCGGCGGTCGCTCGTCGGCGCGTGAGACTGCTGTCCGTGTGGCTGCCGGTGCGATCGCCAAGCAATGGCTTTCATCGCGATTCGGTATCGACATTCATGGTTGGATGAGCCAACTCGGCGAGCTGGCGATTCCCTACACCGATCGCAGCGAAATCGATCGCAACGCATTTTTCGCGCCGGATGCGGCGAGCGTGACGCGTCTTGAGGCACTGATGGACGCGGTGCGCAGCGAGCGCGACTCGGTTGGCGCGCGCATCGAGGTGATGGCGCGCGGTGTCCCGGTGGGCTGGGGGCAGCCAGTGTTTGACCGCCTCGACGCCGACATTGCCCACGCCATGATGGGCATTAACGCGGTCAAGGCAGTGTCGATCGGCGACGGCTTCGACGTGGTGGCGCAGCGTGGCTCCCTCCACGGCGACGAACTTACGCCGCGTGGCTTTGCGAGCAACCATGCCGGCGGCGTGCTCGGGGGCATTAGCACCGGTCAGGACATTCGCGTGAGTCTTGCGATCAAGCCGACCTCGAGCATCCCTCAGCTGCGCCATTCGATCGACATCGAGGGTCAGCCGGTCGAGATGCAGACGACCGGTCGCCATGATCCTTGCGTCGGCATCCGTGCCACACCGATCGCCGAGGCCATGCTGGCGCTGGTGCTGATCGACCACGCGCTAATGCACCGCGCTCAATGCGGCGATGTCGCCACCCTGACCCCAGCCATTCCCGGCCGCATCGCTGACGAGCCCGGCGCTTGACCGGCCCGGCGGGGCGCTTTGCCGCCTACTATTTCTTCTATTTCGCGTTCGTTGGCGTCTTCTCGCCGTACTGGTCGCTGTACCTGAAGCATCTCGGGTTTGGCGCCTTCGACATCGCCGTACTGATGTCGCTGCTGCAGGTGACGCGGGTGTTTGCGCCGGCGTTGTGGGGTTGGTTGGCCGACCACCTTGGCCGGCAGGCAGTGGTGGTTCGGGCGGCGGCCTTGGCCGGGATGTTGGTGTTCCTGCCGGTGTTCTGGGTGCGCGACTTTGCCGGCATGTTTGCGACCATGCTGCTCATAGCCTTCTTCTGGAGCGCGTCGCTGCCGCTGGTAGAGGCGATGACGCTGGGCCACCTCGACCGCAACACCGCCCACTATGGCCGCATCCGTCTGTGGGGCTCGGTCGGTTTCGTGTTGACGGTGCTCGGCTGCGGCTGGTGGCTCGACCACGCCAGCATCGACGCGCTGCCGTGGCTCGTGTTGGCGCTGCTGGCGGGCATCGCGGCTTTCGCCTGGCGACTGCCGGACGCCTCGCGTGATACGCAGATCCATGCCGACTCGCTGCGGGACGTGCTGCGTCAGCCAGCGGTGTGGGCCTTGCTGGGGGCCTGTGCGCTGATGTCGGTGGCACACGGGCCGTACTACACCCTGTTTTCCGTATACCTGGCTGAACATGGCTACAGCAAAGGTGCGATCGGCAGCTTGTGGGCAGTCGGGGTGGTGTTTGAGATCGGCATTTTTATGGTGATGCCGCATTTGGTTGCCCGCTGGGGCTTCTTGCGCATCCTCCAAGCGACCTTTTGGCTCGGCACCCTGCGCTTCGCGGTGATCGCCTTGATGGTCGACTCGCTGATCCCTCTGCTGCTCGCGCAGACCCTACACGCGGCGACCTTTGCGGCTTTTCACGCCAGTGCGGTGGCGGCTGTGCACCAAACTTTCCGTGGACCGCATCAGGCCAAGGGGCAAGCCCTCTACACATCGTTGTCGTTTGGTGTCGGCGGCACCGTGGGCGGTCTGCTTGGCGGGTCGCTGTACGAGGTTGCGGGCGGCACAGGCGCCTTCCTGATGAGCGCGGTGGCGACGGCGCTCGGCGGGCTGATCCTGGCGCTGTCTTCCGGCACCCGGGATCGCAGCGCCTAGGGGCCTGCCCTGTGGCAAACTAGCAAGCTTTGCAACAATCGCTGACGTGACCGCCATGCCCGCCAAGACCCTCTACGACAAACTGTGGGATGACCACGTGGTGCGCGTCGAGGACGACGGTACCGCGCTGCTGTATATCGACCGCCACCTAGTGCACGAAGTGACCAGCCCACAAGCGTTCGAGGGTTTGCGCCTGGCTGGTCGCCAACCGTGGCGTGTCTCGAGCATTGTCGCCACCGCCGACCACAACACGCCCACCGACCATTGGGACCGCGGCATCGAGGATCCGGTGTCGCGCCAGCAGGTCGAGACGCTGGACGCCAACATCCGCGCGGTCGGCGCCAAGGCGTATTTCCCGTTTAAGGACGCGCGGCAGGGCATCGTCCACGTCATCGGACCGGAGAACGGCGCCACGCTGCCGGGCATGACGGTGGTTTGCGGCGACTCGCACACCTCTACGCATGGTGCATTCGGCTGTCTGGCGCACGGCATCGGCACCTCCGAGGTCGAGCACGTGCTCGCCACCCAGTGCCTGCTGCAGAAAAAGATGAAGGCGATGCTGGTACGGGTCGAGGGTCCGTTGGGCACCGGCGTGACCGCTAAGGACATTGCGCTGGCGATCATCGGCCACATCGGCACCGCCGGTGGCAATGGCCATGCCGTCGAGTTCGCCGGCTCGGCCATTCGCAGCCTGAGCATGGAAGGCCGCATGACGCTCTGCAATATGGCCATCGAGGCGGG
>Ga0214917_10000598_pt1 | contig 47056 bp, 57 predicted proteins | sample LL_1208_BB_MetaG_FD_177983 | JGI IMG/M metagenome (GOLD analysis project Ga0214917, IMG submission 177983) | Freshwater microbial communities from Lake Lanier, Atlanta, Georgia, United States - LL_1208_BB | ecosystem: Environmental > Aquatic > Freshwater > Lake | place: USA: Georgia | collected... | reverse complement strand
AATAATGCAAAAAAAAATTTATATACATTTTGGAGGCTGTGGTGGAAGTTATAGTTATCTATTAGGTTTGGCTACATATTTACAACAAAATTATGATTTATCTGATGTTATTTTTTTTAACAATTTAAAATTATTATACCATTGTTTAATTTTATTTATTTTATAAAACTTTTTAATTTTTTCTTTTGAAGATGTACAAATATTATAAAACCCTTTACAATTCTTTAAATCTAAAAAATTTAAACTTTGTATTTCTGGTATTGATTTTAGTTTGTTATTTTCATATATTCTCAATTCACTTAAACCTTTAATATTGTATATTAAACTTATATTTAAACATTTAAATAATCTTAATGCTTCTAAACCTTTTAAATTTGGTATTGAATTTATATTCATATTATGTATAATAATAAGGTGATGTAAATTATACAATTCTATTATGTTTGGTATTTCATGAATACGTTTACAATAAGATATAGTAATTTCATTTTCTTTAGTATTAAAGATTTTTGTACATATACAACACATTATAATAGCAGTATCTGTTAATTATACATATAATTTCTAATACCTAATTAAAAAATAAAAATACTTATTAGTTTTTTAACTTTTACTCTAACAAATTGTCAAATATATATAATAGATTATTTGGATTATATGTATAATTAATTGTTAAATCTCTTAATAATATCATTTTATTAAATATGGTAATATAGACAATATGATTATTCCCATAAACATAATTTAATGGTTCACTCTTATAAATATTTTTATGAGAATAGTTTTCATTATTAATTGTATAATAATTCATACATCCTTGATTAAATGTATTAATAAAATCATCATCTAATTTGATTGTACATAAACAATTAATTTTATTACATAAACATTGTAAATAATTTAAATAAATTTGAAATCCTCTATCAGTATATTTAATAATCCGGTCAATAAATTTAATAATATTATTTTGTCTATACATTACTTTTTTTGAAATTAATTTATTAAATAATTGTAAATTATAATTTGAAATTTTATTTTTAATATCATTAATATCATTTAGCTGAATTATTTGATTATTATTATTAATATAATTTTGAATAATAGATAAATCAAAATTATTATTAATATAATCATCGATTTCTATATCTATCAAAATAAAATCAATTTTGATATTATCAATTTCAAATTTAATAACATTTAATATATTATTTGATATTAAAATATAACTATCTGAATCAATATCAGAATTAATATTTGAATCAGTATCTGAATAATTATTTAAATCAATGTCATAATCGTTATTATTAGAATTATTAATCATTTTATTAATATATGCTTTAGCAACTGCATCAGTAATATCATACGTATAATCTGACATTGTATTAATAATAAAATTATTTTGATTAGTAGTGCCATTTGTTAAATATTTAAGAATTTTTTTAATATAATTTAAACAATTTTGAATAGTAAAATTATTATTATTAATTGAAATATAAATATCAAGATCTGATGATTTCCAATTATGAGATATATTATGGTTTATTAATAATTTATGTAATACTACTGAACCAGAAATATTAATAAATTCTGGTCTTTGAATATCTAGCAATTGATTAATAATAAGATTCATAATAGTTTATCTTATAGAAAAAATAAAATTATATTCAATTTTTTTAGAAGGTTATAAACTTTCTCCAGATATATATTTATTATAATCTAGTTCTTTATTATTGTCTAATGTAGCATTTATTTTGGGGGTGTTTGGTTTTGTATGATATCTTTATATTTATTAATATTTTCATCTAATATAGTATTATTATCTTTAATCATACTTTTATTAATTAAATTTTTATATTCATATAATTTTTCTAATTCAATTAATTTAGATATTGTGAAATCAAATTCTTCTAAAATAATAATATAATTATTATCAATTGTTAATTTTGTTTCTTCATCAGGCAATTCTAATACTCCAGATAAAAACAATGCATAAAGTGCTTGTTTTTATTAATGTATTGTGATATATCTATACTAATAATAGATTTTTTTAATAATGTAGCAACTCTATATATTAGAGATGATTTTCCTAATCCGGGTGCTCCATGTAATAATAAATTATTCCAAGTGTTAGATTTATTAATATGATATTCATTTTTAGACTCCATAACTGAAAATAAAGAATGTTTATGTTCTGAAAAAAACTCATCTTTTAATAATTTAATATCTGTATACCAATTATTAATATTATTATCATAAAAAATATGTGTAATCATTTCTTTTGGCAAAACTTTATAATACTTTAATTGAATTTCATTACCATGTTTCATTTAAGTTTTTAAATAGTGTTCAATTTGAGAGATATAATTATTTTTGTTATTTTTGTTCTTTGTAATTTTTAAAATCATTTTAATATCATAATGCTGTTTATTATCTTTTTTATAGAGGAAACATTCTGTTTTAATAGTTCCATGTACATTATGAATATTGTCATTAAAATGTAATAGATCTGTATAAATATAAAATATATTATTATCATAATTAATAATTTTGTGACTTATATTTGTATTAAAAATTTGGGGATTGATATTTATAAATTTATATATTAATAATATTTTATCATACATATCAGATAAATCGATTTCATAAGAAATAATATCTTTTATTTTATCATTTATAAATGAATTAGTTGTATTATCTTTAGAGCATTCATCAATAAACAAATTATTATAATAATAAATAAGTCTTTTATAATATTTATTTTTATTAAGTAGAATAAATACAATTAAGAAACATTTTTGAACTATAATGTGAATATAAAGTTTGATATTGGTTTTATATAAAATAACAAATAGTTATAAAAATTAAATTATAAATATTTTTAAAATTATGTATTAATGTTACAAATTCTTTAAACTTATCATTATCAATTTTTTGAATTGTATTATATAAGATATTTAAAGCATTAATACTGATAATAGATACTAATTGAGATGTCGGACCATCAAGTGTAAATTTTTTATTAATATAATTATTAATAACATTATTTAATAATGATACTTCAATACTCATTTTTGTATTATTTATTAATTAATGGATTTATATTCAATATAAATTATATTTTAATTTTATAGATTAAAAAAAAAGATAAAATTGATTTACTCATAAATTAAATTTACCAACCAATATATAGTAGTTCATCTAAAGATAATATATTAATAAATTTAATAAAATTTATATTAATTTTTGATTTATCTTTTGTAATTAAATTTTTAATTTTATTATATTTTTCATAAGATGTAAATCTTAGTTTAGTAAGTGATAATTCAATAATGCTTTGACGAAATATTAATGGATAATATCTTTTCCATATTAATTTATTATTATAACTATCTTCAGTTGCAAAAGATGAAATATATTTATAATCATTTATATAATTAGAAATAATATTATAAATAATAGGTGATGCTTGTTTGTACTTTTTGAAAGATTCATAATGAGCAAATTTATTAATATATTTTATATCATCAATAGTATTATAAGAATAAATAACTATAATCAAATCATTACTTAGTTGATCCATATCTTCTTATTATATTAATAAATAAATAGTATTCAATTTTTTATTAATAATAGATTCTAATTCTTCAGCACTTTTTTTATTATCTATTAAATTTAAATTTAAAAAATTAATATAATTTTTATTTTTAAAACGTTGATTGAGAATTAATAAATGATCTAATATATTAATTAATAATGTTTGATAGTCTACAGATTTCCAAGTTATTTTTTTAGTATTTTGGTCTATTTCTAAAATTAAATTTTCATAGACAGAATGTTTTAGAGCGGGAAATACTAATAAAATTTTTAAATTATGATTTTCTTCTATACCAATATTAAAATGTAATTTTTCTAAAATATTAATTACCTCATTAAATAATAATAATGTTCTATCATAATCAGTTAAATATTTATTATCTAAAGTATCTACATATATATTGCCAATATCATTAATAATACCCCTACCAATATATGACATATCTGTATTAACAAATGAGTTTGTATTTAAGGTTAGATTAATAATATTATTATAATTATTAATATTATCACCAACATGAGCATAATCTCCATTAATATGAATATTGTAATTAGTAATATGTTTTTTCATAAATTTTTTTATGAGATGGTCTTACAAAATTTATATTACAAATATCACATTTTAATTCTTCTGTAGCTTTATTACATGGTATTTTACAGCTAGTATGTCTTAGATATTCAGACTCATATTTAAATTCTTTATTACATTTTGTATTTTATGTAAAAACGTATTTACAATAATTTACGCTTTATACTATTATATTATTTCGTATATTATATATTTAATATCAATTAATTAACATTTGTAAAAATGTAAAATTTTACTTACTTACCAAATATCAATTATACCCATATAAAAAATGATCAACTAATATTTAAAATTTATTATTACAATAAGAAGATATGGATCAACTAAGTAATGATTATAAATATATTTTATCTTTTGCAACTGAAGATAATTACAATAATAAATTAATATGGTAAAGATATTGGATTTATTATTAAACAAATTCAATATGGTCTAAGTTTTCATATTTGTTCAAATATATGAATTAAAAAATTCATATAATTCTTCGATAGTTATTCTTGAAGATGGATTTTTTTTTAACATTTTTGTAATTATATATTTAGTTTTTTCAGATACATTAACTAAATAATGTTTATTAAAATCTATATTAGTTATATTATTTAAAATATTATTAGAATCATTATTATCAAATGGATGTTTACCAGTTAATAATATATAAAATAAACATCCTAAAGCCCAAATATCATTTTGATATGATATAATCTTATTGTTTAAAAATTCCGGCGGAGAATATTCTAATGTTGTATTATAATTAATAGTTTTATCAATATAATTAGATGAACCAAAATCTATTAGCGTAACATTAAATGATTGAATATTTATAATGATATTATCTAATTTAATATCATTATGAATAATATTATTGTCCTTTAATATCATTAATTGATTAATTAATTGTTTAATAATTTGAATTGATTTTTCTTCTGATATTTTTTTAACTCTTTGCAAATATGTATATAATGTAATTCCTGAAATATAATTAGTAACAATATAATAATAATAATTATCTTGATAATAATCTAATAAACTATAATTATATTTTATTTTTTGTAATTGTTGTAATATATTAATTTCTTGTTTAACTATTATATCATTTTCAGATTTTGATATTATTTTAATAGCACAATCTAATTGTGAATTGATTTTTTTACATTTAAATACATTACCATACATTCCACTTCCAAGTTTATATTGATATATATATTTAGAATCTGAAAAGTCACATTTATGATAAGTCATATTATTTTTATTAATTACTGTTATTAAACTTATTGATTTAACTAAATGATTTAATAGATGTTTGTTAATCATTATTCTATAAATGGTATTTATTGTATTTATATTTAAATATTAAATATAATAATAATTAAAAAATGAGTCATCTTGCTATTATTGGTTGTGGATATGTTGGATTTTCATTAATTAAAACATTTAAAAGTAAATTTAATATTATAGGATATGATATATCAGAAACTAGAATTAATGAATTAAAAGCAAATTATAAATTTAATAATGTAATTTATACTAATAATGAATTAGATTTACAAAATTGTAATATCTATATTATTGCAGTACCAACAAATATTAAAAAAGATGGGTCAGTAAATTTAGAACATATATATTCTGTAAAACAAATGTTACAAAAATATATTTCGCCTAATGATATTATAGTCTTAGAAAGTAGTATTTATATTGGAGGAACTAGAGAAATATTTTCAGATTTTCTTAAAAATAATGTATATATTGGATTTTCACCAGAAAGAATTTCACCTGGTGATTATGAAGATTGTCCAAATATTCCAAAAATTATTTCAGGTTTAAATAAAATTTCATTAGTTAAAATTTATGATATTTATTCTCAAGTAATTAAATATGTTATTAAAGTGTCATCTACTGAAACTGCTGAATTATGTAAATTATATGAAAACTGTTTTAGAGTTGTAAATATTGCTTATGTAAATGAAATTGCTGATTTATCACAACAATATAATATTAACTTTGATGAAGTTATTAAAGCAAGTGCTACTAAACCATTTGGATTTATGTCATTTATTCCAGGTTTTGGTATTGGTGGTTTTTGCTTACCTCAAAATCCATATTATTTAATGCATGGATTAACTAATGCACCTAATAGTTTACCAATTCTATATAATTCTATTAATTATCTTAATAAAAGACCTTTAATTAAAGCCGAACAATTTAGTAAATTTAATAATATTTTAATTATTGGATTAGGGTTTAAAAAAGGTCAATCATTAACTGCATTTTCACCCACATTAAAAATATATGATGAATTAAAAAATAAAAATAAAAATGTAACTAAATTAGATGAAACTAAAAATTATCAATTATCAGATTTAAAAAATTATGATTGTATTATTATTGGTTATTTACCAAAATTATTTAATGAAGAATTATTAATTCAGTATCAATTAAATAATTGTGGTCAAGTATTTAAATTTTAAATTTTAAATTAATAATTCTAAATTATTTTTTTTGTCAATTTTAAAAACATTAGTAAAATCTATTTAAATAGTTAAAATCTATTTAAATATATATCTCTTATATGTTAAATCTATAAATTATCAATGTTATCATTTAAATATCAAAAATATATTTTTAATACATTATTGTTAACAATTAATATATTTTTATGTGTTTGTTTAAGTAAATTTCATAAATTATGGTATTTATATTTAATAATTTTATTTCCTAATTCATTTTTATTATTAAGTATGATTTTAACTTTAGTTTTAATTAGCCCATATAATTTATATAAAAAATATTATAAAATTAAATCAACAATTATTAATAAAAACATTGCATATATCTTACCATGTTATAATGAATCTGAAGATGAATTAAAAAATTCAATTGAAAGTTTTGTTAATCAATATAATATGGAAAAGCACAAAAAAATATTAATTATATGCTGTGATGGTAAAGTAAGAGGAATTAATAATAATGAGTCTACTGATATAATTTTATATAAAAAACTATTAGGTAATTATATTATTGAAAAATTTGAACATCAAAATGCATATAAAACATGGGATAACACTTATAATGATGTTGATATGTATCATGGTATTTATAAAAATTTACCATTTATTCTAATTATTAAAAATAATAACATTGGTAAAAGAGATAGTATTACTCTGATTCGGCGAAATTTATATTTATATAATAATAAAAATGATCCTGAACTTTTTAATAAACCATTTAATGAAATTCAATCATTTAATTTAAATTTATTTACTATATTTGCACATTATGATTTAAATTATTTTGATGCTATTATTGGCACTGATGGAGATACAATTTTAGATACAAAATGTTCTTATCATTTAATTAATGATTTATTTAATTATAAAAATGAGAATTTAGTAGGAATTGCTGGATTTATTAAAATCGCACCTACAATGAAATGGTACTCTCCATGGATTATTTATCAACATACTAGTTATTTATCAGGTCAGGTTATTTTTAGACTTCATCAATCTAAAGTTACACAAAAAGTTAATTGCTTACCTGGATGTATTCAAATTTTACGTGTATGTAAAGAAGTATGTGGATATGAAATATTAAATGAATTTAATAGACTACCCGATAAAAATGAACCATTATATAGACATTTAAGAGCCCATATGGGTGAAGATAGAATGCATATTTGTACAATGATGCACATGTATCCACATATTAAAACTAAACAATCTATAAAAGCATTCGCATATACTCAAGTCCCCAATACCTGGAAAGTATTTTTATCTCAACGTCGGCGCTGGAGTTTAGGTGCTAATAGTAATAAATTAATTTTAGTTACTAAATCTAAAATTAATTTATATGAAAAAATTTCAACAATCTTAAGTATGCTAGCTTGGTTTTTAACTATATTCTTCTCATTTGCAGCTATTCATATTTGTATTTCATTAATCAAATTAGATTATCATAATTTATCCACTTTACAATATATTACTATCATTTCTATTATTACTATTATTGTAATTCCAAAATTATATTTATTTTCAATGCCATTATGGTTACAACTAACTAAAATAGAAATTATACAATTATATATTGGTCTAATATTATGGCTGCCTACAAATATTCCAATGACATTAATTATTCACCTTTATACATTAATTAATCTAGATAACCATACATGGGGGAAAACTCGAGAAATTAATAATAATAATGATTTAAGTATTGATATTAATGATTCAGAAAATATTTATAATTATGCAATTACTCCAAAATAAATATAAAGATTGGCGGGCCTTGGTCATTATTATGTCCACCATATGCAAATTATATTAATGTAAATTTAAAAAAATTAATTATAACGGGTCAGATATTAAAATGGGATAATAATATTCAATTATTACCAGGAAGTGATCCAATTACTGGATTTAATTCGCATGTTATTAGAAATCTTGATCAGAATACTAATAAAATACACTTTTACTTTAATAAAATTAAAAAAAAATAATTTTATTTTTTTTATAATTAAATATCATTAATCCAACTATTAATTTCTTGATTAAATAAATCTTCAGATAATAGATTAGTACTTACATAATCTTTATATAATGTATCTATAATTATTTTTTTTAATTCTTCATCATTAATATTATTATTTTTATTTCTAATAATAGCACATTTATTTAACATTTCGGGTCTAAATACTAAAATATCAATTTTATTATTATTATCAAATATAATTCCTTCAAATGTATTAAGCATTCTAGTAACTCTTCCAGTTATACAATAAGTATCTTGAGTTATAAAATTATACATATCATATAAATTATTAAGTAATATATTTTTAAGATCATCATTTGTGCAATTATACCATACTATTGATAAAATATATAATTCAGTTTGTAAAAAACGATAAATAAATCCATTATTTTTAAAAATAATTTTTAATACTTTTGTAATAATATCATAATTAAATAAAGATTTATTACTATTTGTTTTACAATTACATAAATATAAAAATTTATCATAATAAGAAAATTTATTTTTTAATATATTAATATAATCTTTAATCTCCATAATCATTATTTGGTAATTAATAGTCTCCATATTTAGTTGTAGAGTATTTATAAATCTATTTTCTAAAAAGTAAAATTTATCAACAAAATGTTCTAATATATCTGGTCTGTGTACATTTTGTTTATCTTGTACAATTTCTAAAAGTTCAGTTGTTGGTAATCGTTCTGGATCTTGTTTAATTTCTAATAAAGGAGTAATATTTCTTTCATTAATTAAAATATTTTTTACATTGGTATTAGATTCATTTATATTATTTATAAAATCATTATTGATTTGAGAAAGATAATTAATAATAGTAAATTTATTATCTATAAATGTAAAATTATAAAAATTATTATTTATTAAAATTCTACCCCTAGTAATTCTAAAATTACAATCTGATAAATTATATACTAGTCTACCAATATTTATAATACTACTATTCATATAAAATAAACATTCAGTAAAGAAATAATTTTTTTCGACTTGTTCTTGATTAATTAATCCTATGTGGCTATTTTCCATAATTAATACATAATTGGTACTTCCTAATTTAATTTCACTATAATCAATATTTATTTTATAAATATTTTTATTATGAATTAAATAATTATTTTCAATAGATGAACTTTCATTATTAAAGTTTAAAATGGTCATAATACCATATTTTAACATATATATTAATATGTTTTTAAAATCAAATAATATTTTAATTTGAAATGGGGAAAATAATATTATTTGATAATTTAATTTAAAACATCAAATAATATTATTTTATTATATATAGTTTGAAAAAATGAGTAGTTATAATAAACTTCCAATACAATATTATCCATATATGCAGGAAAGCAGTTATATTGAAGAAAATAATAATTCATCACCTTTAAAATTTATAATAGTAGGTTTATGTATTTTTGGATTATTATATATTATATTCTTTAAAGATTCAGGTGGTGCATCAGCAGGAGGTACAACAGCAGGTGGTGCACCAGCAGGAGGTACAACAGCAGGAGGTACAACAGCAGGTGGTACATCAGCAGGTGGTACATCAGCAGGTGGTACATCAGCAGGTGATGTACCCCAATATAGATTCAAAGTTCCTAGTGATAGATGGTATTCTAAACCATTCCAATCAATTACTAAAGATATGGAAACTTGTCAATCCAAATGGGGAACAAATAATTGTGAAATAATAAATTATGGTTTATCAAGAGCAGCCATACATAAATGTTCATTACAGGCAAAAGAAAAAGGAATATCAGATATTACAAATTGGAAAGGAATTGCAAGAGCAGGTAATGGTTTAAAAAATCCATATTGTGTAAATCAAATAACAGCACCATATCCAGAATATGAATTAGATCCAACTGCAAGCGATACACCCCAAACATATAAAGATTGGTACAAAAAAATTACAACACCTGTTGCTACATAATATTTTATAAATTAATTATTTATAAAATTCAATAACTTCAGGATTTGTTTTAAATGCATATCTGGATAGATCAGATAATACAATAGAATCTAATGATTTAGCACGTGAAAGTGCAACATATGCCATTCCATAATCAAAAATATCTTTACCTAAATTAATTAGAATATAATCTAATGTTTGTCCTTGTGATTTATGAATAGTAATAGCATATGCTAATTTTAATGGAATATAATTAAATGTAATATTTTCATCTAAATCATGTTTATATTGAATATATTCAATATTATAAATAGTACCATCTAAAGTTTTAATTTGAATAACATAATTATTAATATCTATAATAACACCACGCGTGCCATTAGTAATTTTATTATTAATATCAACATTATGAGTTACCATAATTTGTAAACCTTTACACAATTTAATAGTTTCTAAATATTGTGAATTATTCTTAATAAATGTTTTAATTTTAGAATTTGAACCATCATATTTTAATGGAAATTCAAATACTTTATTATTAGTTGCATTAACTAATTTTAAAAATTCATTTTGATTTATTTTATCAACATCAACATTTTTAGAATATAAAATGGTTGGTTTAATCTCTTGATTAATTGGTTTATCCTTTAATGTTGATAATTTAGAAAATATATCATTAGTAATATTATTAATTTTTACTTGTTCTAAAATATATTGAAATTCTTTATCATGTATTTGTCTCATTTGTTTAGTTAATTCTATTTTTTTAATATTTAGTCGATTCCAAATATTAGAATTAAAACAATAAGTAAAATCAATGGGAGGTAATTGATAAAAATCTCCACATAATATTAATTGAATTTTTCCAAATGGTTTTTTAATTTCTTTAATAAGACTTAAATATGCTGCAATTTTATTAAATAAAATATCATTAATCATTGATATTTCATCTATAATTAATACTTCTAATCTTTTTAATTTATTATAAATAGGAGTATTAAATTTAATTTTTTCATATAATTCTTGTGCTGATTTAGTTGCTAAACCAATTTTTAAAAATGAATGTAATGTTGTGCCATTAATTAATGTAGCAGATATACCGGTTGAAGAAGTAATACCAATATTTTTATTTTTTCTTTTTAAATACTTAATTATTGATTTTATAGTCGTAGATTTGCCACAATTATGTGTAACAATAAAATTTCCCATTAAATATCTATGATTTCCATCTAATTGAAATCCATAATAATTGCTCACTTCCATTTTTGATATTTTAATACCCGACACTAATACATCTTTAATTTGTTTTCTTGGTAAAGCTTTTTTTCGGGGGCATAATGTAGGAATATCTTGAATATTATTACCGCTAATATGAATTCTAAAAGCCTCCCCATAATTTTTAATACCTTTATGTGTCCATGATGTTTTCTTTTTATTTTTATAACAAGCAAAACCTAAGCTGTTGCATAAGTAAATAATATCATCAATTAATTTTTCATGTTCAATACATTGAGTAAACTCAAACACGTTATTAGATAAGTTTCCATCGGAATCTATTATTCCTGCTAATAGTTTAAGTCGATTTTGTCGTGAATTACATTTATAAATATCTGGAATATATTTATTATTAATTAAATTAAATTTTTTAAGCATATTCATAAAATAATTGCAATTATAATTACGACTTCCGTTTCCATTAATTCTATATTGATATCTATCACTATATTGTAAATAGCATTTATATTTTTGTAAATTAGTTCTAAAATAATTAAGAACAGCGGAATCTTGTGTTGTAATTTCTGGTTGACATGCAGTCCCATCTCCTAACCAAATTCCAAGCATATAAGGATCTAAAGGTAATTCAACTTCTGGAAATTCAACTCCTATTTTGTATCCGTTTAAATATCTTTGCATACTAGTTTTTAAATTTAAAAAATCTTTAACTGAAATTTCAACAATTAAATCTTCATTTATTGATTTTAAGAACATATTAGCATTGTCAAATGCTTCTTTTTTACTTATTTCTTTATACGAAAATGTTTTATAATTATAAGTTATTTTTTTATTATCAAACCATTTTACTTGAAAAGATTTTTTATCTTCTCTTGGTTTTATTATTTTTTTATTAGTCATTTTTAAACACAAAATGTGATTTTCATTAACTATATATGATTCATTTTTATTATTAGTAATTTTATACATCATTTCTTTTCCTCTAATTAAATTTAACACTATTCGAGGAGTGCTATCATCACCCATTAATAAATCATTAATATTAATATCTTGAACTAATTTAATTGTACCATCATACATTAATATTTCAGTATTAATAGCATGACATCCTCCACTCCCTGTAACTAATATATTCTTACCCTTTTTAGCATAATTATAACATAATAATTGTTCTTCATTTAAATCTTTAGTTTCTTCAATTTCATCAATAATATCATCTAAGATAAAATTAATTTCCGTTTGAATTAAATTATTTTCAATAATATTAGAAGATGGTTCAGATAGTAATTTATTATCTAAGCTAAAGTTTGATTTAATATTTGTAAGTAATAGTTGTTCATAAAGTAAATGAGAATCAATATTTTTTTGTAATAATAATTTTTCTAATTGTCTAATAATGCCGCCTTTAGTTCTACCTAATTCAGTAGAAATTTCATTTAATGTATTATTATTAAAAATTTTTTTAATTAATAAATCATTTTCAGAATTTGACCATCGTTTACCTTTATTCATTATTAATATTATTGTATTTATTAATAATAAGGATTCAATTTTAAATACAATAATATATTTTTACCATGGGAATGTGGGATCTCGGCCTATAAAAACTTTTTCATCATGATCATAAATAGAGCAACATAAACCATATCTATCTAATGTAGAACATGTATTGGTGGTCTTTTTTGCACAAGATTCTTCAAAGAAATAATATGTATTTAATTTTCCTGTATTTTCACCAAGAGATAATGTATTAATATTTAAATTATTATTCTGAACATCATTTAAAATTTCAGAATATAAATGTTCAATAACCATTAAATAATGTACTTTAAATGGAAAATTTAAATAATATAATGGCATATATACCATAAAATTTATTAATTTTAAAAATAGTTGATTAAATGGAGGCGAAGCTAAAACACCTTGATAAATATAAGATTCAAAATCATTATTATCAGTATATCTTGAAATACAAGTATAGAAATTTGTTTTATTTTTTAATATTTCATCTAGTGGTTTTATTAAAATTGTTTTAATATCTATATAAACACCTCCATAAATATATAATAAACAATATCTTAATAAATCTGCTTTATGTGCTCCATATAATAACTGATTAAATCTCTTTACAACATCATATGTAAAATAAGATTTTAAAAATTTGATAGCATCATTATCATCTAATAAAAAATATTTATAATTTTGTGCATATAAATTAACATTATCAAATATATATTGTGGAATTTTTTTTTTATCATAATATGTTTGAAATAAATAATTTGGTATAGTATTAGTATTAATGTTATTAAAATTTTTATTTTTAAGTATAGTTATCATTTGTATAGGTTTTTTATCATAAATGGTATTATAATTAACATAATTAAATATATATTTTTTTACCGCATGTAATTGATAAAAATATATTATTATTATTAATAATATTATTATTGATATAAGATAGTAAACTGGATTCATATTGTATATATAATATACTAATTAAAAAAAATAAAAAACTATTATATATAATATACATAAAGAATTTAATATGAGTTTACAATACATGCAGTCACAATACACGCAGCCACAATACGTACAACCGCAATACCCACAGCCTCCTATATATCCACAATATAGACAGCCTTCTATGTATCCAGAATATCCACCTACATATGAAGCTCCAGAACAAAGTAATTTATCTCAGAAATTATTTGCACTTGCTATGTTTGGCTTTTTATGTTATATTGCATATATTACATATCAAAATAAAAATACAACAAATGAAGTAAAATTTAAATTAGGTAATGTAAAATCAACTAATTGGAATGATACATCTGATAATAATGACAATATATTTTTAGATAGACATAATATTATATGTGACAAAAAATCAGGTATTAATAAATTCAAATATGTTCTAGGAGATCCAAATAATAATGATCAAAAAAATAAATTAAAATATGTATATACGTGTAGTCAAGGTGAAGAGTTAGAAGATTCTTTAATTGCTAAATCAACAGAATCGACTTTAGATGATAATCAAAATTTTAAAATTTTTGATAAGCATGATGTTAAATGCTCAACTGATGAAATATTAAATCAATTTAAAGTAAATCGTCCATCAAATACAACAATAAATTATAGTTATAATTGTATTAAATCAAAAAAACCATTAAAATGTCGAAATTTAAAAACATCATTGGTAACTAAAAATGATGCTGATAATACTAGAAATTTAAAAAATCTAGAACCTATATGTGCTGAAGATGAGGTATTACAAAGATTTCAATTATTTCAAAATGACAACAAAACTTCAATAGGCTATGATTATACATGCTGTAAGTATTAAAATCAAAAAAATAAAACTCCCCCAGCAGGGGTTGAACCTGCGACCTTTCGGTTAACAGCCGAATGCTCTAACCAACTGAGCTATGGAGGATTATATAGATATTATAATATCTAATATTTAAATAGAAATAAAATATAATTTTATATATTAGAATAAAAATACATGTCCATAATTAAATAATTGATAAGAAATAATATCTTTATGATCTGATAATGAATGATATTGATGTCCAATAATCAAACAGTCAAATTGTTTAATATATTCTAATGATAAATTAAAATTTAATTTATCGAAAATAGTAACATCTTTATTATAATGTTTTAATTCCTTATATAAAACTAATATAGGTGATAATATAGTTAATGTTTGATTTGGTTTAAATCCCAACCCTATAATAATAATTTTTTTAAAATTTATAAATTGTTTGGCTTTAAGTAAAGGTCTTTGATTTAAAAAGTTAATAGAATTATATAAAATTGGTAATTGTTCTTTAGAATTATTTAATCCATGCATTAAATAATAGGGATTTTGTGGTAAGCAATTACCACCAATACCAAAACCAGGATAGAAAGACATAAATCCAAATGGTTTAGTTTTACAGACATTAATTACTTCTTTAAAATTAATATTATATAATTTAGATAAGTCTGCTATTTCATTTACATATGCAATATTTATAACTCTAAAACAATTTTCATAAAGTTTACATAATTCGGCAGTTTCTGTTGATGAAACACATATAAGTTTATTAAATATTTGTGAATATATATTATATATTATTAGAAGAGAATCTGAATTTAAACCAGATATGATCTTTGGTATGTTTTGAATATCTTCATATTCACCTGGAGATATTCTTTCCGGTGAATAACCAATAAATATATTATATTTTAATAAATCTGAAAATAATTCTTTTGTACCACCTACATAAATACTACTTTCTAAAATAATAACATCATTAGGTTTGATATATTTTGTTAATATATTTTTTATATTTAGCAATTGTGAAATATTTATTGTTTTATCATGATTAATGTTAGTAGATACTGCAATAATATATATATTACAATCTTGTAAAAATAATTCATCAGTTGTATAAATTACATTAATATTAAAATGATTCTTATAAAGATAATTTATTCTTTCTTGAGAAATATCATACCCAATTATATTATATTTATATTGAAATAAATCAATTAAGGTATATCCAATATACCCACAACCTATTACAGCAATATTCATTATTTTTTAGATAAATATTTAATTAAATAATTCAATTTTTTATTTTAAATAAGAAAAAAAAAAGAAAACTAATGAATAGATTCATTTATTTTGTATTAGTCTAATAATTGACAATTTATTATTTTTATTAATATAATATATTTTTGTTTTATCTTTTTGATTTTTATACCCCCAATTTATATTTTGGTATAAAATAAATGGGGAATCAGGATGTAAATATTTTTCTAATAATAAATTAGAATAGTAATTTAATCTTTTATATAAATTTGTTTTTTGAATAATTCCGGCAATTAATAAATATTTAATAATATAACTTGGAATAGAAACTATTAAAGGATGGGGTTTATTTTTATCTACATATATAAGATCTTTAGATAAGACATTATGTAGATAATAAGTATTATTAATATTTAATTTTATAAATAATATATTATGAGATACAAAATGATTTTTATCAATATAATAAATATTATTTTTTATCCATTTAGTATATATATTATTAATCAATCTTTTTTCTGATATAGTTAGTGGTTTATAAAGTTTTATAATATGATCAATGATATGTTTTGTAATACAAGTTTTATGTATAAATATTAAAAATCCTCGATTTAAATATTTATTATAACGTTTTAGAAAATTTTTAAATTCTATTTTGGCACCTAATATAATTCTTTTGATAAAATGAGTTAAACTCATTGTTGCAACTTTATTAATAATTGCAAATTGATTAAATGAATAAATCTTATTTTGTTTCCAATAATTTTTAATAATATCATAGTCAAATGTATTTTCTAACATATATTCAATATCACATTTAATATAAATTAGTTCTATTTTAAAATTGGTTTTTTTATTTTCAAATAATTGATATAATTTAATATACTGTCTTAATGAAATATATTCTTGATTAATAATTGGATTAATATATCTAACAGACATACTACTAATTTTATTTAAATCATATAATAAATATAAATCATCACATTCTATAAAATTATGTAAAAATCTGATTAATTTTTTAATATTATTAATTTTAAATTCATTAAGATTAGAAATTTCAATATAAATATCCAAATCAGTACTTTTATATAATTCTTCTTGAATTATTTGTAAAATAGAAGAGCCAGAAATACTAATATAATCATGATTAATATATTCTAAAAACAATTCTAAATCTATTTTATTTGGAAATTGTTTTCCTAATGAGTTTAAAAATAGTTCTTGATTATAATCAATATTTTTAAACATTATTATTAATATCTAATTCATTTATAATTCAATTTTTTTTTATAATAAAAAAAATACAAAATGCAATTAGTTGTCATTAGCAATTAATTTTAATCACTAATTAATAATAATTAGCAATACGATATTCATTTTCAAGATATGTTAACCATTCTTCTGAATTAATTAAATCATAATAGCGAGGATATTTTTTTCTATAAATTTCATAATATTTTCCAATTTGTTCCCAAGATACCCATTCTTGAATACCTTTACAATAACAACCACCATTATTATTAAATGGATCTGAATTATACCAATAACAATTAATACAAGGTGTTGATTTTATACACATATTACATAAAGTATTATAGTGTTTATATCCATGTTTATGACAATCAATACAGGGTCCAGTATATAGAGTAACATATCGCCACCCTTTATCTATTTCAGGTAGGACATTTTTTGAAAAATAACTTTTTGGATTTAATCTAATAATAATATTATTACTAAAATATGTTTTCCAATATTTTAATAATTCATCTTCAATATAACTAAAAATCTTACCTTTAATTAAAGTGGGTAAATTATCCATGTTTTAAATATAATTATTAATTATTCAATTTTTTTATTAAAAAAAAATATTATTAATTAAAATACTTAATAATCAATAACATCAAAATAATGATACATATATTTAGTAATATCATATAAATGTTCTGTATATATATTATTTATATCAAAATCAGAAAATAAACATCCATCACTTTGTAATTGAATAATATCTATTTTAATAGCATAATCAATTGAATATTTAAAATAATAGTTTGTTGGTTGATTAATCATTTGCCTAATTTGTTGTAAAATTAATGGCTTAATTACATCTAGTGTATCTTTAATAATATAATCAATATCAAAACATTTATAATAATTATAAGTTTGAATATTTTTATTTAATTTATGAATTAAGATTGCGTGAATGTTAGACATAATAGAGAGATATATATATTATTAAAAAAATATATTCAATTTTAAATTATATTAGCATTTACTATTAAAATTATTAATTTCTTTACGTAAATCAAATAAGAATTCATTAGCAATTCCTTTTTTTGATATTTCTTTAAATATTAAATTATGTAAATTTATAATATGTGTTAATAATAGTTTTTGTTTATCTTCATCTGGTAAATCTGGATCTTGATCAAAATTTAAATTATTTTTTGTAAGAAAATTTTTAAAATCTTCATTATTTAAATAATATTCTAATTGATCCATTATATAATATTATAATATATCTATAAATAAAAAAATTCAATTTTTATTATTATGATTAAAAATTTAATTTACTGTATAACTGGCATGTACATAAGTCAAGAATATAAAACAATGGTGCCTAATATAAAGGATCATATAACTTATATTACCCCAATTATATTAGATCAATTAAATTTAAATGATAAAGTAATAAAGAACAATAATTTAACATATAAATGTCCTATTTTAAAATTTATATTTAAAAAATAAAAAAATAATATATTATATAAATAATGATTTTTTATTTCATATATGAAATTTTAATTAAAAAGTATAATGTTCAGATAGTCAAAGATATGTTAGATTCTTGTACCGATACAAATAAAGATTATCCATTAGAAGAGATAGTAATTAATAATTCATGGCCATATAAAAAGAAAAGAATCATTTTAGATAGAATAATTGAATCTCCGGAAGAAGATGATATGTATACTTTTATAGAAATGATAGTATAATTATTTATTAAATATTAAATTATAATTATAAAGATATAATAAAATTATCATAATATCTTTATTACAATTATGTATAGTTTAACATATACTATTTTTATTTTATCATTTTATTTTAATATTATAACTTTTTGTTTTAGTAATGCTACTAGATTTACTATACATAATAAATGTAACTATACAGTACCAATTTATTCACATGAAAATAGAAATTTTATTCTAAAATGTAATTTAGATGAAGATGCTAAATGTGAATTTTCATATGATTTTCAAGAATCTGGATTAATTAAAACAACTTTATCAGAAATCGCAACATTATTTGAATTTACTATTAATCATAAAGGCATATGGTATGATATAAGTATTATACCTCCTGGATCGGGTATATGTTATAATTATAATGAATGTTTTAGTATTTCAAACAAAATTGGATACAATATACCTATTCAAATAAAAACATCTCAACCAGCATGTACAAATTTAGAATGTTTATCTAATATATGTCAAGATGCATATTTATATCCTTATGATGATATAAAAACTCACTATTGTTCATTAGATAATAATTTTGAAATTATCTATTGTCCACTAAATAATCAACTTTTAGAATGTGAATAATTTATTATTTAATATTTTAAAAATTTTATTTTTTTTTGATATAATTAAAAATGCCAACTCCATTACTATTTGGTGGTAATGAATTTATATATTTTAATGAAAATCCTATAAAAAATAATCACAGAATTAAAAAGAATATAAAAAAAAATAAAATATTAGGTAAAGGATGTATCAAAAAAAATACAAAAATAGAAATAATTATACAATATTTAATTTATCTTATTATGTTATTAAATATTTTGGTAATGTATTTAATTTGGGATGAATTATTTAATAACCAAATTAAAAATTTATTTATTGAATAATTCATTATATATTTTTATTTTTTTTTCTAATATATTAATTTTTTGTTGTAATAGTTTAATTTTATATTCATATTCAGCTAGTTTAGAATTTTGTTGATTATGTAATGTTAGTTGTAATTGTTTATTAGTTTTATTAATTTCGGAAGATATAATATTTATAATTTGATTTTTATCATTAAATGTTAATTTTTGATCTTTGATATCATTAATAATATTATTTATATCTTCTTTAAATAATAGTTTTAGAGATTTAATATCTTCTTTTATAAGTAAAATGTCTTTATTTAAATGTTGTTGTGTTTCTAACTCAATATTTTTATGAAAAGATTTATTTAATTCTAATTGTTTCTGTTGTTTTAATTCTTCTATTTGAGATCGTGCCAGATTTTTATCAGTCTGATAATCTAATAATTCAGTTTTAAATTTATTATGAATTATAATATTATCATTAATAAAATCAAATTCTTTAATATTAAATTTATCACATAACTTATCAACCTTTTTATTTTTACTTTTAATTTTATTTTTAGATAAATTATATTCTGAAAGAATATCTATTTCTGATATTTCAGTATCCTTAACTTCATATGTTATAATATAAGAATATCCAATTAAAAAAATTATACAAATGATAATAGTAAAAAATATTGTATTAAATAGGAAATTATGTATAGAAGACATTATTTAAATGTTAAGTTTATATAACAGAATTGATTGAATATATATATTATTTAAATACTATAAAATAATTTTTAATTTAAATATTTATATTTTAGTATTCATAAAATTTAATAAGGTATTATATTTCATACTATCTACGGCTGCGCCTAATTTTTGTTTAATAAGTAATGTAAGTATTACATTATATATTAATTGCGTTTTAATATTATTTAATTGTTTAGATACTTTTGGTTGTTCATTTTTATATTTAATTCGTTGGGCATTAACTATATGATAAAAATATTCTTTTTCTCTATCATTTAGTGATGTAAACTGTTTACATAATTCAGTATCTTGGTATATTGTATTAAAATCATCTAAATCAGAATAAGATGTTATATTGTTCTGATTAAAATCATTTTCAGTTTGCATTTCTTTAATAAATTTATAAATATAATAAACTATAATAAATACAGTAATAATATTTATAAAAATATCAATATATGAATAGTCATTCAAAAATTCAAACATTATCTTTGGGGGTATTTAATTATATTATATATATTATTTTAGATTTTCTAATTAAATATGATATATTATAATATATAAAATATGGATTTTCTAGATATTGAAAATTATGAAAATTTAATACAAATACATAAATTAAATAAAGAAATTCATTTATTAAAGCTAGAAATAAATGAATTTCATGATAAAAAAAAAAGTAATATATATTTTTTAAATCTTCAGCAAGATCTGTTTGATTCAACAGTTCAAAAAAAAATTAATCTTTTAAAAAAATATAATTATAGAATAATTAAAAATATTTTAAATATGCATACTTTACAAAAAAAAAATAATGAATTGCAAGAAGCAATACAAAATAATAATAAATTAATAACAAATTATAATAATATGTTACTATATTACTCAATTGATAAATATAATACTAAAAAATCAATTGAAAAAATTTTAATAAAATATAATAATATAATTCAATCTAATAATGTACATAAATTAGATTTGCAAAAAATATTAAATAGTTCTTTAAATGATTTTAAATGTAAAATTTTAAAAAATTTAGATAATATTAATTTTTTACTAAATACAGGACTAAATAATTATTATATATTTCAAAGTTATTTAAATCAATATAATTTATATAATGATATTGATTCACTATTAGAATATCATTATCAAATTTATACGCAGTATATTCTAAAATATAAACTAAATATTGAATATAAAGAATATTTAAAATATAAACAAAATAGTATACTGCAAATTAAAAAACTACAAAATATTAATAATAAAAATGATTTAATCAAAGTAAAAAATTTAAAAAGATTAAATTTATTACATCAAAAAACAAAGAATATTAAAAATAAATATTTGTATATTCAGAAAGAAATAATTTTATATGAAAATCGCAATATAAAAACTCAAAATTCTATTAATAAAAATATTCATGAATTAAATATCAGAATAAGTATTAAAGTAAAGCAACTTAAAGAATGTGAACATGAAATTGAATTATGTAATAAACATATAGAATTATTAAATGAATTATATGGTAATAAATTAGTTAATGATGAAAATTGTCCAATTTGTTTAGATAAAATGACAAAAGGAATTATGACATCATGTAAACATTATTTTCATTATGGATGTATTAATGTATATATATTTAATATTTTGCATCAAAACTCTAGATTAGATATAACATGTCCAATATGTAGACAATATATTTAATTTTAAATAATTATCTATTTTATATATTATACTTTAATAGTATTTTATTTTATTAATTTTTTTCAGATTACAATCTATTAAATACAATGACAGCAATCATATATAATCATGATTCTAGACTTACTACTAAATATCCAAGTATAAATAATAAAATTGATGAATTTTCAAAAGATTTAATTAATAAAATCTATAAAACATGTGGTTGTATATTAATATCCGAATTAGATATTATTAATAATACTTTAAATGAAAAATATATTCAATTATGTGCTGTCCATTATCATAAAACTCAGTCAATTACTAATATTATAACTAATGAATTAACTAAATCAAATAAAAATATTATAATTAATGAATCATATTTAAATTTTGGAAAATATAAAAATAAGACATTTAATTATGTATTTCAAACTGATAAATTATATTGTTATAATTTAGCATTTTGGAAACCTCAACAAGGTAATTATAAAAATATTAATATTCATGAATTTATCAAGTATATTAAAAATCAAATAAGTATTAATGAATAATAAAGTATTAATGAATAATAAAGTATTTTAAATATTAAATTCATACTATACTATACTATATTCACTATGAATTTTGCATCACACGCAATTATTAAAAAAATAACAAAATTTAATTTAATTTATTTGAATAAAAATAATAAAATCCACAATCAATCATATATTATATTAAATAATCAATATGATGAATTAAAAAAAAAATATAAAAATATAAAAGTTGAAGTAAATAATCAAAATGATTTAATATTAAAATTAAAAAAAGATAATAATAAATTATTAGAAAATAATCAATATTTAAATAATCAATTATTACATAAAGAAAGATTTATTAATTTAAATTTATATTCATCTAATCTATTTTCTAAATAATGGATTGGAATACATATTTTATGAATATTGCAAAAATGATTGCATTAAAATCTAAAGATAAAAAAAAACAAGTAGGTGCTGTATTAGTTTCGCAAGTAAATAATAGAATTATTTCAACTGGATATAATGGACTACCATCAGGTATTAATGACCAAATTAATTGGGATAATAGAGTATTAGTACATTCTATGATTATTCATGCTGAAATGAATTGTATTTTATATGCTGAAACTAAATATGAAAATTCTATTTTATATTCTACCTTAAGTCCTTGTAAGGATTGCATTAAAATAATTGCTGCTGCTAATATTACAAAAGTAATTTATTTAGAAGAATATAAAGATTTAGAAATTTCAAAAAATTTGTGTAAAATTTTTGGTATAGAATTAATTAAATTTACTTAATTTTATTTTTTATACTTCAGGACATGCGCTATTCATAAATCGAAGAAAACGCTCTTTGATTTGTGGAAAGGTAAGTCCTTTATATCTAGTATTTAAATAACAGCGTGGGAATGGATTTCGGTTACATGTTGGATGTCCTGACCATAGTAATAGTAACTCATTATATTGATCGGGGGTTAATATATCCTTATGTACACATTTCATACCAGGATTTTTTCCACAACTCCAATAATAACGACTTAAGAGCTCAAGTTGTTTTCGAACATCCTTTTCTCTCATTAGTAATAATCGATTTTTGGTATTTGTATCTAATGGAGTTGGACATCCAGTTAATGCCCAGATATTATCGATAGCTTCACTAGATAATGGTGTATTATTACTAAATGGAGATGTGTGACTATTACAACCACATGTTGGTTTTTTAAGCAAACAAACTAGAATTAATATAAATAATTCAATTATTATACAAACAATTAATATAGTATAAACTACTGGAGTCATTTTTAAACTTTAAGAAATATTTTATAATAAACTTTTTTTATATTATAATCATTAAAAAAATATAAAATTAATTATTATTTTTTGAAATTAGACGATAAACTCTTTTAAATTCAGTATTTAATTTTTTTTTTTGTTTTTTAATAAAATTATAATCATAAATAGTTTGCACCTTAAGATATTCTAATTCATGCATTCTTATTTTAAATTTTTTTGTTTTTAAATTCATAATATAATTTATTAATTCAATAAATTGATTATATTTTAATTCTTGATTTTTATATATAGATAGAAATAATTTGGTATCATTATTTACTATATCATATAATTTTAATAACTCACCATTTGGATTGGTAATTGGTAATAAATGACATGAATACCATTTTTCTTGTACTATTTGATGATCTCCAAATAAACAATCGTTACTCTTATCATTTAATAAAAATTGTCTATAATAACATGCAAAACAATTATAATTAACTTTATATAATGTTGGATCAATACTAGTTAATACATTTTTTTGATAATAATCTTTAATTTGTTCTTTATCTAAAGTATTCATAGTATCTATAGTTTTTATATAATTATATAATATTCAATTTTTTATTAATATTAGAAAATTGATTTTTAATACTAATTTAATAAAAAAAATGAAAATGCAAGTTTATCAAAGAAATTTACATTATTAGAAAACTTATCAAATAAAGTTAACAAAGACAATAATGATAAATATTATTTATAAAAGAACTTTTGTAAAAACTAAAATAGATTAAATTATTATTAAAAATACAATTAATTATTATATACTACACCATGTAAAGATTGTACACTGATGGCAATGAATATTTTATCTGTGATTTATGTGTATTAATTAATGACATTCATAATTTAGTAAAAAATGAAAATTAAATTTTATAAAATGAATATAAAAATTTCTGATTATATGAAATTAAAAAATTGCATCATTTTATAAGAAAATGTTGCAATTTGTGAATAAATTGTACATTGTATTACAATAATTCAACTATATATTTATTTTTTTTCTAAAAATATGATCATTTTTAGGAAGTCATATTTTTATTTAGAAATATATATTTATATAATATAATATCAATTCTAAAATATGTATAAATGTTTTAAATGCAATAAAGAATTTAAATATGAATCTAAATTACAAGAACATAAAAATAGAAAAAAGCCATGTGATCAAGCAAAACAAGATTTAGAATGTAACATTTGTAATTTAAATTTTAATTGTAATGCTGAAAAAATAAGACACGAAAAAACAAAAAAACATATTATAAAAATCAAAAATTTAAATATTAATGGGGATCATAATAATACACATATTGGAGATATTAACAATATATTAAATTTGACGTTAAATGTTAATTCATTTAAAAATACAGACACTACAAGAATGCGGAAATCAATTATAGATGATATTGGATATAATATGTATAATGAGATTATGAATAAAAAATATATTACTGATCTAGATAGAACTAAAATGATGTTTAATATTGTTTTAGAAATTTTAGAAAAATTACATTTTAGTTTAGATTTAGAAGAAAATCATAATTTAAAAATATTATTAATTTTTCCAGGAATTAAAAAAACAGTTTATGAATATTTAATTTTAGAAATCAATCCAGAAACTAAAGAAATAGTATGGAATTCATTAAAATATGAAGAAATGATTAAACAAATTTTAGAACATTTATTTAATATTAATAATAAAATTCATAATGAAGATTATGATAAACTAATTTTATTTCTTAAACGCTATTTAGTTTCTAATGAAGATTCATCAGTTAAATTAAAACCATATATTGAACAAAAATTAGGTGAACTTTATATTAATTTTAATAATAAACAAAAAAAAGAACAAAGGAATATTAAAGATTCATTTCCGGAAAAAGTTTCAGAATATACTAATTACAGATTACAAGAATGTAAACTTAATAATGGATATAATCCAGATATTATTAATTCTAGTATTAATTAATTATTTTTTTTATTAATTAATAAATTCACTTTTAGCAAATTATAATTAAATTAGTATAATTAAATTAGTAAAATTAGCAAAATGAATTTATTTTTAATTCTTCCAACTCAGATATTCCAAAATATTAATGAACTAAAAGAATATGATAAAGTTTATATAATAGAAGAACCATATTATATAAATTCTAAATATCATAAACAAAAATTATTACTTCATTTAGCATCATTATATTATTATTATGATTATTTAAAAGAACATAAAATTAATGTAGAATATATAACATATAATAAAATTAATTATTCTACACTATTAAAAAATCATCATGCTACTATGTATGACCCGGTCGATAAAAAAATGATTAATTTATTTAAAAAATATAAAGTTGAATTTAAAAATTCTAAATTATTTATGAATACCAATTCCGAATTATTAAAATTAAAAAAAACTAATAATAGATATACACAATCTGAATTTTATAAATATCAAAGAATAAAATATAATATCTTAGTAGATAAAGATAATAAACCAGTCTTTAATCAATGGTCATTTGATACTGAAAATCGAGACAAATTTGTAAATACTTATAAAGAATCTAAAATCAAAATTTATAATAATAAATATATAACAGAATCTAAGGATTATATAAATAAACATTTTCCAAAATCATTTGGAATATTAAATGATAATGGATCATATTACCCATGTACTCATTCAGATGCAAAAAAACATTTAACATCATTTATTAAAAATAAAATTAATAATTTTGGAAAATATCAAGATGCAATATCTAAAAATATAATTTATGGCGAACATTCAAATATATCATCATCATTAAATATTGGATTATTAACACCTAAAGAAGTCATAGATATTATATTAAAATATTATAATAAGTCTAAAAATAAAAAACAAATTATAAATTCTATAGAAGGTATAATTAGACAAATTATTGGATGGAGGGAATATATGCATTTTATTTATTATCTTAATGGTGAAAAAATAATAAATAATTTTAATAAAATTAAATTAACTACTAAATTACCAATAAGTTGGTATAAATTAAATGGAACAGAATTAGAAATTATAAATACTATGATTAATAAAGTCTATAAGTTTGGATATTTACACCATATAGAAAGATTAATGATTATAAATAATATTATGATACTTTATAATTTTAAATTAAAAGATATATTAAATTGGTTTATGACATGTTTTATTGATTCATATGACTGGGTTATGGTACCGAATGTAATGATGAATTTAAATAGTTTAGAATCAACAAATTTTAAATATATGACAAGAGTATATTTAGGATCAGATAATTATATAAAAAAAATGAGTGATTTTAATAATAAAGAAGATTTTAAAATTATTAATAATATATATTGGAAATTTTTAAAGAAAAATAAAAACATTCTTAAAACAGATTATGGTTTAGGTTCTCAGATTGCAAGAATTAAAGAATAGAAAGTTTTTTATTATCTGATAATTTGTTAATTAATAAGTCATTAGAAATAATTAATAAAGGATGTGTATATATAGAGTCATTACATAAATCAATTAATTGTTGATGATATTTCCAAAAATGATATGGATTATCATTTTTTATTATATTTAATTCTTCTAAAATATTAACAATAAACTGTGAACACATTTTAATATTAGATCTTTTATCAAAAATACTAAAAAATTTATATAAATCTTTCCATTTTAAAAATTTACAATTAGGAACATGGAAGTTATATAGTTTTGTTTGTTGTAAAGAAGATAATGGTTTAATTAATGAAGCAACATAAATAGAACCACAATAATTTTTAATTCTATCCTTTAATGGAACAACAATAATGCCATCCATTTTTTTCTTTTTTCTATATATCCATGCATTATCAACTATTTCTAATGAATATAATTCATTATCTTTTTGTACTACTAATCCAATATGGCTAAATGTTGGGTGTCCAATAATTCGCGGAATTAATGTATAAGTTTGGTTACTAAACAATAATAAATCACCTGATTTTAAATAAGATTTTACATTATTATAAGTAATATATTGATATATATATTTATTATCATCATTACTTTCTAAGTATAAAATCCAATATAATAGAAAAATAAAAAATAAATTAACAATAACCGAAGCAATTAATAAAGATTTCATATTTATATTATTTAATAATTTTAATTTTTAATTAAGATATATTGGTTCTCTATCATCTATATTTGTAATTATTAAATCATTTGATATAATTTGAATTGGATTAGAATATATGGTATTATTGCATAAATTGACTAATTTTCTATTATAATTCCAAAACTTGTATGGTTCTCTTCTTTCTATAATATTTAAATCTTCTAAAATATTAACAACAAATTGTGAACAAAATTTTCTAGTTGAATTTATTGCAAAGTTTTGTTTAAAATTTAATAAAAATATAATATAATTAGATGGCATAAAAAATTGCTTTTTTGAATAATTAAATAATTTATGTTCTTCTAAATTATTTAATGGATTTAATAAAGATGCATGATATACATAGCCTTGATAATATTTGATTCTATCTTCTAATGGGTGTAAAATTAAACCAGTTTTTAAAGAATTATTTGGATATAAAATATCATTTTGAATCATTTCTAAAGAATATAATTTATTATTTTGTTTTACAACTAATCCCATATGACTAAATCCAGCATGTCCAAAAATTCGTGTTGCTGGTGAATGTTCAAAATAACTAAATAATATTAGATCACCTGATTTAATATGTGATTTAATATCATTATAAGTAATATATTTATAGACAGTTTTTTTTATACAATCATATTTTTGTATCTCAATAAAATATAAAATTATAAGAAATATTATATTTATTAAAACGGAAAGAATTATAAAGAGATTCATATTAATATTAGATATATTAATATGAATTTTATTTTTAAGATTTATATATTAAATATAATAATATATTGTAAATTACAAGATGTTTAATAGTTTTAAATTAAATAATATTAAATATTCAGTAATTAAAATTAAAGAATTAATTAATAATTATCATATACCTCAATGTCAAAGGTCAATATTAAAAGATAGAGTCAAACATTTAGACAATCATATTATATTTAAATTCAATCCTATTACTCCTTTATATTTTGTGTTATTTGAAAATAAAAGATATATTATAGATGGACGACATAGAATGGAAGTTTATAAAAAATATAATTATTTATTAGATGAAAAAGTACCAATAGTAGAAATATATGCCGAATCTGTTCAGGAATTAAATAAATATTTTACTTTAATTAATGATAATATGCAATTACATGATATTTATAAAACTACTGATGATATTGAAATGGAAGATGTTGAATTAATTGAAAATAATCAGAAAATAAAAAAAAATATAATTATAGAAACTTATAATTATTATATTAAAAATTTTCCAAATAGTTTTAAATATAATGGTAGACGCCGTCCATTTTTAGATAATAATAAATTTTTAGATAATTTATCATATATTTATGATAATGTTAATGATTTAGAGATTTCTCCAATTATTACATCAGATGAATTTATAAAAATATTAAATAAACTTAATAACAAATATAAATTACAAAGCATAGATTGGTTTCCATCTAAAGGCAAAAAACAAAATAAAGATTTAATTGATATTATTAAACAACAAAATTGTTTATATTTTGGGATGATGCCAAATGAGTGGATATTTCATATTAAAACTTTGCCAAAAACAAATTCTGAAATTAAAATTTCACAAAGTTTACGTCAACAAGTATGGTTTAAATATTCAAATAATAAACTGAATATAAAATGTATATGTTGTAATTTAAATGAGATTAATTCATTTACCTTTGAATGTGGTCATATTGATCCAAAATCAAAAGGTGGTTTATGTAATATTGATAATTTAGTACCCATTTGTAGTTTATGTAATAAATCTATGGGAAATATTAATATGAAAATATTTATGAAAAAAAAATAATTATTCAAATTCTTTATTATAAATTTAAGGACCCAATGATGTATAATCAACAGATTGTCTTTTGTTATTATTACATTCTGATAATTTTATTATATCTAAAGATAAATCTTTAATTGTTTTATCGGATACAAATATATTATCATATAAATTCATAACAAATATAATAATTATAAAATGCCAAAAAGTTATTAATCCTTTTGCTGAATTTGATTTGGGATAAATATCACCATATCCAAAAGTACCAAACATAGTTGATGTATAATAAATAGAATCAGTAAATGCATCTGAATAATATTTTTTTTTAGTTTGTCCATTCTCTTCTATCTCAAAATAGGATCTAGTAAATCCAGATTTGTCTACAACATCATCACCATATTTATTTTCATCAACCATAAACCAAATGAATAAACTCAACTATATTATAAATAATACAATAGATAAAGTTATTAAATATCTAAAACCATTCACTAATAGATCCCATTTTATTTTTATTATATTATTAAACATAAATTAAAATTGAATATTTTAATTTATGTTTAATATAATAATGAATTACACTTATGTACATGATAATACTGAATGTTTTTGTGTTGAATGTGGAAATAATTCATTAAATACAGACCAAGACATGTCTGATGATTGTTGTTATAATGATGATAATATTCGATATTTTTGTTATTTATGCAGTAATTATTACAATTATAATGATATTAATAATATTTGTATTACATATGTTAATGCAAGTAATATTATTAAAAGATTTTATAATTTTTATAAAATTAGACAGTAAACTGTTTTAAATTATTATATACTTGATTTAACTCTTCAAATGATAATGAGGTTATAATTACTTGTAAATCATTTAATTCTGCATCGCTTTCAGAATATCCTACTTTAGTACCAGCTGCAACTTGTTTACTTGATTGTTTGTTATATGATTTCCCGGTTATTTTTGATATTAAGTCCTTACAATATTGAATAAATCCAGGATTGTTTTTATTTTTTTCAACAATATCGGCAATTGCTGGTTCTATTTCTTTTTTAAGTTCATTTAACTCTTCTCTACTCATATATGTTTCAACTCCTAAAATTGTAAATAATAAAGCTAAGAAAACATTAGCCGATATAAAACCAAGTACTGACATACATTTAGAAAATAAATCTGTTGCATTAATAGTTCCATCAATTGGGTATTGGGTCAACGCACACACAAATAATAATATTATACATACTATCATAAAAATTGTTCTACCCTTGTGATTTAAAAAATAACGTTTAATTCTATTATTATAATAATGATTTATCTTTTCTTCTAAAGATTTTGACGGATAAGTTTTCTTTAAAAACTTATCCATATTTTTTCTTGTTTGTACAACATTAGCAAATTCAGAAGACATTTTAAATATTTTATACAATTATAATTTATTATTATACAATATATAATATATAATATAAATTATAATTTTATAATTATGAAAATTACTAAACAAATTGCATTAAAACTAGCTAAAGATTTTAATTTAAATTTAGACATAGTTCCATTTGAAGAATGGAAAGATGGATTAAATATAGAATTAGAACATGGGAAAAAAATAAGTAAATTAACTAATTTAACAAATAATAATTTAAAAATTACTGCTAGAATAGCATTAGCTCATTTAATAGAAGATCCTAGATATTATAAATATTTAGTATTAATGGAGCAAAAGCGTAAAAAATACTGGTCAACAAAAAAAAAACCAACTATTTTTATTAAAAATGACTATTAAAAATGACTATTAAAACATTTTAAATTTAGTATTAATTGTGCATCATTTAATATTTTTTTATATTCTTTTTGATGGTGAGAACGTATTTGCACATAAGATCTTGTTTTAAGAACTTTTGCCAATTCTCTGTAATTAATTTTATTAATATTATTAATTTTATATATAGATAAATATTTATAATAAATCATATTTTCACTATTATTCCATTTTCCGTAATTCATTAATCTTAACAGTTAGGTTATTCAGTAATTAATATTTTATAACCTAAATTTCTATAATATAAAATAATCTTTTTTATATTATTATCTATCTTATCCTTTACAATATAATCAATTTTTAATTCAATTTTAGAAATATCATATATATAAAAATAATTACCATCAAAATAATTTTTTAATATATCTAATTTAATTACATGTTTTATAATATATTCATTATTAGTATTAAATACTATATTTATATGTGAAACATTATTTGTATAAGTAGTAATATTATTAATAATTAATTCATTAACTGTTCGATTATCCAATAATGATAAATAATTTAATTTTGTGGTATTGCAGTTGCATAAAAATAAATTATTAACTTTAAAATAATTATATTTAATTAAAAAATTTTTTATTTTTTTATATTGACGATAATTATCAACAAAAATATCTAATTCATCAATATCTTCATTCGAATTTTGAATTATAGATAATAAAAATTTTCCAGAAATTATAAGATGACTATTTAATAATTTAAAAAATAATAAAGTTTCTTCCAATGTAAAAAAATTATTTAATTTTTTAATAATAGGATTATGTATTAATATTACATTTTTAAATGTAGAATCAGATATATTATTAATATAATATATATTAGAAGTCATAAAAGGTTTTTTACATATTGGACATGTTGTATCAAAATATTTATTTAAACAATCTTTATGATAATAATGACCACAGTCTAATGTTAATTTATCTGTAATATTTAAAATATTATCTAAACAAATGGGACAAATATCTTTATTTATTTCCATTTTACTTTATACAATATTATTAAAATAATTTTTAAATAAAATAATTTTAAAATGATAATATAGTAAAAATAAGTATGTATAATAATAATTTTTTATTAATATTAGTAATTATGATATCATTTTATTTATGCATTCTTGCTATACAAAATAAAATTGATTGTTGGACAAATTCTTCTCGGCATTATGTTCATGGTACTAAAGAATACCATGAAATAATTCCTAATTTATATATTGGAAATATTTATAGTGCTAAAAATCAATTATTTATTAAAAATAAAAAAATAAAGGTAATTATAAATTGTACCCATTCAATACCAAATTATTTTCAATTTAATACAGATATAGAATATCATAGATTAGCTGTTGACGATAGTTTGTTAGATGAAGATATAGAAATAATGAGTAAAGCTCTTCCACAATATGTACAAATTATTGATGATGCATTATCGCAAAAGAAACCTGTATTAGTCCATTGTTATGCAGGAAGACAACGTTCTGCATGTTTAATTGCAGCATATTTAATTTATAAATATAATTATTCTATAGAACAGGCTTATAAATATATAATTTTTAAACGTAAAGAAGCATTTTATTATGGAAAAAGTTATAACTTTCATAAATCATTATTAAATTATATTCAACTAATAAAAAAATAAAAGATTACTTCTTTTTCAATATTTCATCACGTTCCTTTTTAGCTCTTTCTTGACAAATAATTGTTTCCAACTCTTCATAATAGAATGTTTGAACTTCTAGCATTTCATCACGTTCTTTTTTAGCTCTTTCTTGACGAATAATTGTTTCCAACTCTTCATAATAAAATTGTTCAAACTGAAAAATTTCATCACGTTCTTTTTTAGCTCTTTCTTGACGAATAATGATATCTAGCTCATCCATTTTGAATGACATAATTTTTTTGTATTTGTAATTTAATAAAAAAATATAAATATTCAATTATTTTTCAATTAATTACAATGTTATTTGCACATCAGTATGGTTATATTCTTTATTATAAATATAATCCATAGATTTTATATAATTGTATTTTAATTCTCTTTTATCTAATTCTGATGCATATGAAGTATTAGAAAAATTAATAAAATCATTAATAGTTTCTTCCTCTTGAATAATATTATTCATCTGTTTTTGGATTTCCGTTTTAATATAATTATAATTAGATCTACAATCTAAAGAGCAAAAATTTTCTTCAAATTGTTTATATTGTTTAAAATAACTTTGATTACAATTTTGACAAATATCTTTTATTTTTTTAGCTGATTTGCATAGTATTTTCTTCATTGTATTAATCGTTATTATATATAAATTATTTTTAAAAATTCAATTTTTTTAATTTCAATTAAAAAAACTTATTCTTTTATGCATTTTTGACGATATCTATCAAATATATGTAATGATGAAGAACATTTTATACACTTTTCACAGAAATAATGTGTATTATTTATTGAATAATTTTGTTCACAATAAATACAATATAATACACAAATATGATCAGTATCTGTATTATAGCATGTTTTACACCGATCACAATACTGATGAGTAGTTTTATTACAGCATTGATTACAATATTCACACCATTCATATTTTGTTATATTATTATGGCAACTATTACATTTATTACAATAAACATGATATTGATTATTATGACAACTATTACATCTATTGCAATAAGTATGAAAGTTATTACTATAACATAAATCACAATGTTCGCAATATATATGATTATCATATTCATAATTCCAACATTCATCACACTTATCACAAATTATATGATTTTTAGCACAACTTGGTATCTTACATTGATCACAATACTCATGAGAAATATTATTAGAACAATTTAAACATAAATTACATTTTAATTCACATATATCATCAAAATGATCATTATTACATTTATAACATGTATGATATTTTTTGGGTTCGCATCCAATGCATTTAGATCTATTATTTATAATATTAAATTTAAAACATAGTCTAAATGATTTATTATTAAATGTAATATTTAAATGTATAAGATCATCTTTAGATAAATACTTATAAAATTGTTTCCATAAATATAATGGGATATTATTTAAATTTAAAATTTTTATAATATATAATTTTGTAGGATCTAAATTAAAGGATATTAATTCATTTAAAATATTACTAGAATCAATAAAATTAAAATCAATTAATTTATGTTCAATAATTGACATTTTATTCTTATTAATTTATATAAAAAAATAAATTCATTTTTTTATATATAATTATCTGATTTATTCAAATTTTTGATATGTATTCTCTTTTGGGAAGAGTTTAACACCAATATTACAACTTTCAATTTCATCATAAAATTGTTTACACGACCAAGTCGTTTTAATCTTAACAATATCTGAGTTATCTCCACAATAACTACATTTATAAATGTTGTATTTTTCATTGACAACAGCTTTTTTATTGCAATTTTTACATACATAAATATAATATTTATCACTATGATCAATAAATTTCTCTTGTAAAAATTTAATACTACTAATAGCCATACAATCTTTTTCCATTTCACCTAAACGTAACCCTCCGCGGCTTGCTTTGCCATCAAGTGGTTGATGGGTTATAGCATCAGTTGGACATGTTTTATGACTATAGACAGTATCTACAGTAAACTTTTGTAATCTTTGATAATATATGGGTCCAATAAAAATTTCAACATCAATATATTTTCCAGTAATACCATTATATAATCTTTCTGTTCCATTACGATTATAACCTAATGTTTCTAAATCTTGTGCAATATCATCAATATCAATCTTTTTAAAAATAGTACCATCTTTAATAGTCCCTTCCACAGCACTGATTTTTGCAGCCATGCCTTCAAATAAAACACCCATTGTCATACGAGAAGGTAAACTATGAGGATTAAAGATAATATCTGGTTTAATTCCATCTTTTGTAAATGGCATATCTGAATCTCTATAATAAATACCACAAACACCTTTTTGACCAGAACGACTTGAAAATTTATCACCAATTGCTACTTTACGTACGCTTCTAAATACAATTTTACAGAATAAATTATCTTCTTCATTTCGTCCTTTAATAACTTCCCATACATAAGCAGGTTCATCATATTTATAAACAATTGATTTATCATAATATTTAAAATTATCATATTGATCACTTTTATTTAATTTTCCAATTTTTCCAATAATAACATCACCATTTTCAATATATGTACCAACTGGTACAACACCGTCAATTAACTTATCATAATTAGAATAAGCTTTAATATCAGCAGTGACACTTGGATCTGGATTAGTAAATTCTTCATTTTTATCTAATTCTGTTTTTTCAAATGTAAAATGGTGAGTAGTAAATAATCCACGATCAATAGCACCTTGATTAATAATTAATGAATCTTCTTGATTATACCCGCCATAAATCATTACAGCAACAATAGAATTCATTCCAATAGGAGCATAATATTTGTTTGCAATTGTTTTAATTAATGGTTTTTGATTATATACTTGTAAATGCATTTCCTTATATGATTTATAAGGGAAATTTAAACAAGGAATACCACAAGTTTGCTTAACTTGATTTGTTTGGAAAACAACTCGAGCAGCTTGATTATGATTAGAAAATGGACTTGTTAATCCAGGAATTCCGATAATAGATTGTGGAATATCTAAATGAGTATATCTAACTAAAGGATCATTAATATGTTTATTTAATGTTTCAATATCTTTAGCAATTAAACAATTTTGTTGTTCTTCAGGTGCTATAAATTCAATAATTTGATCATTTAATAAATCTTCATAATTAATAATTCCTCCATTAAGATTAATAATATGTTCTTTAGTTAATTTAATATATTGTTTAAAAGTAATTTTTTTATTAGATTGATAATATTCTTCTTCATTATTATATATAATAATTAATGGACGAACAATTCGTCCAATATCTACCCAAAAGTATAATTCATTAGATTGAACATCAAAAGTAATTGTAGTTAAATAATGAATTTGATTTGTACGACGTTTTAAACGATATAGTTTCATAAATTCTAAATAATTTTCACAACAACCAAGCCAATCTCCATTTACAAATACTTTAGTTAATTTTTTTGTATAAATTTCCAAATTTGTTAATTTATTATCTAATTTAATTAATTGACTATCGTCTAAAATAATATCTTTTAAAACTTCTGATGAAGATCCTAAACATACTTTAGCACTAATTGCCATTTGTTTTTGCATTCCGACTTTTTCGCCAGTATCTGCAGATTGAACACAACAAACATAACCAATCATTGATGAATGAAATCTTCGCATTTCATTTGCACGGGATGATTGTTTAGCACTTGATGTATTAGCTGTATTAATATTTCTCAAAGCACTAATAACATTAATTTGATTTTTTCTATGTAATTGCTGAGAAGAAAGACGATTATGAACCGCTTTTCGATTAATATTAATTGTTTTATCACCAGTAACAATTGCCTGAATTAAAGCTCTTTCAAATTCATGACCATAAATTGCAGTTTCAAAACTATGTTTTAAATTAAGATTAGAAAATGATGTTCCTTTTAAATCTTTTGTAAATTGTCTTCTTAATTGTTGAACAATTGCAAAGTTAAAATTTGTTTTAAATACTTTAGCATATGAAACACCAGCCGTATTAATTCTTTTATTAATATAAGAATCACGATCAGTTGATGGTAAAATATCTAAATGTACAAGTAATAAACGATGAATTAAATGACCTAAAAATCGAACCTTTTTATATCTATCATCTGGTGTTAAACCAATATGAGGTAAAATATCTTTATCTAGAATCTGTAAAACATTATTAATATTATATTTTCTTGTATTATCATTATTTTTATTAGCAGTAGTTAAATTTGATAAATAATATTCATTAATATGTTTTCCAATTAATTCTAAAACTTCAATTTGATTAGTAATTTTGTATGCATCACAAATTGGTATATATTTTGATAAAAATGCTCTTTCTAAAATAATTAACATATCTTTAATAATTGGATCATTCTCATCTAAACTATATGTAATATGTTCAATAATTTCTTTATCAGAACAAATTCCAAAAGCTCTAAATAAAACATAAAATGGAATTGAGATGTCTCTAAATTTATTATTAGTAACTTCAAATACAATATTTCCATTTGTTAATAATTTAATAAATAGAATAGATGAATTCTCAAAATTATCACCTGGTTTTGAAATTATGTCGGCACGACACAACTCATTTTTATGGCCTACATTCTTGAATTCTCGTGGAGAATTGAACGTCATACTTTCTAAACTGTCAATAATCCATTCATTACTTTTAACTATGAAATAACCACCTAAGTCTGTAGGATCTTCATTTAAATTTAATAAAGTATCCCTTGCTTTGTTATAAGTATTACATAATTTTGTACCAATCATAATAGGAATAGAACCTAAACGATAATTTTTAATTTGTTCTTTTTTAACTTCTTCAATGCCATCTTTTTTATAAGCAGTGCATATAACATCTGCATCAATATACATTGGAGAACTATAAGTTAAATCTTTGATATGTGCTTCATTTGGATATAATATTTGAGGTTTTTGAGTATCATAATTAATAGTTACTGGAGAGGTTAATCTAACATCTGTTATTTTTGCTTTCATAAGATATTTAATAATATTTTTATCTTCATCGGTTTGATTTCTCTCATTATTTAATTCAACTTGAATATTAAACCCATTAGTCATAATTTGTTTAATACCAGTTTCATTAAATTTATTCATTGATTCAATATGATGTTCAATAAGACCTTTTTTCTTATTAAGCATTGAATCTAAAATTGAGATTAAATCATTAGAATTGATATTATTAATAGATTCCATGATTCTGAATCGTAAAATTAAGATTCTCTTATTATATATATACTAGATATATTTAAATACAATTTTAATTCAATTTTAAATAAATATTTTTGCACACTTTCTAAATACATATGAAGTGCATATAGGATTAACAATATCAAAAAAAAATTAAGCAGTAAACATAGCATTCATGAATTTATTGATAAATTCTTGCATGTTTTCAAATTTTTCTCTTCCTAAATCTTCTTCTAGGCCATAATCATGATCAATCATTGGAAAGACTCCAGAAGCTTCAATAATTGCATATTCATTACGAAAATTAAAATGTTTTTCGAATAAAAGAGTAATTCTTTTATTTGAACTCTTTTTACCTTCAAATAGAATATACCATAAATTTTTAGATTCAATTAATTGCTTAATTGGTTTTTTATTGTAAGAAAATAACATGCCATTTACTGAATATTTTTCTAATTCACGTTTTCCCCAATATGCCATAAATTCAAAAAGAACTTTTTCAAATTTAAGTTGATGTTGCATTTTAGCATTGAGATCGGGGACAATATAACGAGTAAATTGTCTCTTCCAATAAGCTGAAATATTGATATATTTATCCAAAATTGCATTTTGGATAGCAGTTGGAAGTTGAAAAATTGACATTTTGTTTTAAGTATAATAAAACAATAAAAAATTCATTTTTTTTTATTTAGGATTAAAATAAGCTAAAATAAGAGGTTTTAAATTATTTAAATAACATATAGAATTATCACTAAATCCCTTATTAAATAAAATATATATTTTATTATTAGTTGTCTTTAAACTAATTTCATTACAAACAACACATAAAATTTTATGATTTAATGCATTATTATTATATTGAATATATTTAAACCCTCTATTTAATTGATGCCCGCCATTCCATAAATCTAATTGATTCATTCCTATTAAATATTTTTTTGATATATTATCATAAATATACCAATCAGGAAGTTCATTAATATTCTTTATTTTAGTAAGTTTTGTTTCAAATTGTATATCATATCTATTAGAATCTAATTTTAAATTTAATATATGATGTTGAACAATTTTATTAAATTTATTACCTTTAATTATGCCTTTAGTACCAGCGGGTATAATATGATCTATTAATTCATTTGTAATTTTAATTTTATTTATTGTAGAAATATTAAATTTAGTTAATACATTATGAATATTTGTAATTTTAGATTGTACAGATTTAGTTTGTTTATAATCATTTAATAAATATTTATCATTTAATTGAAATATAGTTTTTTTACATATTTCTTTTTGAATTCTACTATTAATCTGTTTAATACAATTATAATAAGACATAATTTTATTAAAAAGTTATAATAATTCAATTTTAAAAAAAAATAATATAATAATAATTATTAATCAAGTGAATTGAACATTAATTCACTTTTTTGACGTTTATTTAATTTTTTGAGATTGGTTAAACATTTATCACTACAAGTCATTTTTTTACGTTTAAAATATCTAAAACGAATATTACATATTTTACAATTAGTATATCGTATTAATTGTAATTTTTTACGTATTTTTTCTTTAGTTTCTTCAGACATTTTTCTGCCAGTATTATTATATGTCGCAGAACAACTATGACTGCAAAAATCTTTATTTGATTTTACAATTTCTTTTAATTGTTTATTAAATGATTTTTTACATAAATAACATTGAGTTATTATAATATTATTTCTATTTAATGGTATTCCAGCTTCTGATAATGCATTATTCCATGTTTGGAATAATTTTTTAATATGATAATATTTAAATGGTCTATCAGTATTTACTAATCTTGGAGATTTTCCATATTTATGATAATAATCATTTAAATATGTAATGATAAATTCTTTAGTAATTTTCATTTTTAATTATTAAATATTTTTAATTCAATTTTTTTAGTTTCCTCACTCTTTAAATCTGGCTTACTATCAGATTGTAGTTTACGTAATCTATTAATTCTTTCATATAAAGATTCAAATTCTTTATCTGCCTTATCTAAATATGAATTTAATTGGGGTAAACTATTAATATTAGATATTTGCGTATTTTGAGATTCAGAATTCATAATTATTTATTATATTATAATATGTTTTAATTTTTAAATTATTATATAATACCATATTCTTCAGATGAATTAGAATTTAAACTATTTAATGATAAATTAGAAGTTAAAGATTTTTTTGATAAATCAGAAGAAATTGATGAGTCAATTGAATTAGGTAATGAATTAGTTGATGAAGAATTTTTAGAAGATAAATTTTTATATTTATATAATTCAACAATATATTTTTTTTCTTTTGGATCCCAATTAATATAAGTTTTATATTGAAGATTAAAGTGAGATATAATATTTTTATTATTTGTGTATAAAATTAAACATTGTAAATTTGAATTATTTATATAATTTAAAAATTTACTAGGATCGTCATAATATAAATCTTTAACAAAATAATAAATATTTTGTTCATAATTATTAGCTGGTAATGATGAATTTAATATTTTTTCAAAATGCATAATTGCATCATTATCTAAATGTCCTTTAGTAAGCAATCTAGATTTATGTAATTGAAAATATGCATTTTGGATTCGTTTAGGTATTGTCCTCATTATAAAATAGAAAAATTAATAATTAAAAAAGTAATACACTTATATTTAATATAGTAATTATATTAAATAATTTAAATTTTAATAAAATATTTATTTATTTATTTAAAAAAATAAAACTATCATTTTTTTAAATATTATATTATACGATAACTAATATGAATACAAATAAAAGTTTATCATTTGATATAAAAAAATCAAATATAGATTCGCTATTATGTAAATCAAAATATCAAATTTTAAATTTTAAAAAAGATTTAAATACATTATATAATTTAATATTTGACTTTTGTTCTAAAAATAATATTATAATATCAAATTATAATATTAATATATCAATTTATAATAAAACAAGATATGATTTGTCAGATTTAGATAATGATTTTAAATTTAATTTATTATCAATAAATCCTTATAACGATGCTCTTAAATTGAGTAATTTATTATATAATAATTATTCAAAATATATTGTTATGTCCTCTTATTTAAGAAATAAAGAAATTATGATTTCAATTGATAATAATAAAATAATTCAATTTCAATTGCTATTTTTATATGCGGAAGATAAAAAAAAACTTAATAATATTAAATTTGAAACATTTAATATAGATTTATATGATAGCCAATATACCTTAAATAATTCATCTGATTTATATGAATTATTATTATTAACTCATAAATTATATCATCCAACTTATTTTTTAAAATTTTACAAAGAAAATAATTCATTAACTTATATTTTTTCACAGTTAATTTTATCATTATTGAAATCAAATGAAATAATTCATAAAAAATTAGAATATGAGTATAAAAATAAAATATTAGAAAATATTAGAAATAATTTAATAAAATCAATTTATTTAGATACTTATTCAGATATTAAAATGATATTATTAGATAATTATGCAATTAAGTCAACTATAAATAATAGTATTGATATTAATAATTTAAATTATAATGATACATTACACATTATAATTGAATCTAAATACTTAGACCTGATTATTAAAAACTTAAATAACTATATAGATTCTAATTTAGATTCTAAACAATATAATATTATAATTAAAACTAATACAGTCTATATTGTTAATGATTTTCGATTTAAAAGAAAAAATATAACTTTATTTAATAAAGAAACGGGGAAAAAAAATACTATACTATATATATATAATTCATTAGATTATGAAGTACTACCAACAGTTATAGAAAATAAAACATTATATATACCACATTCTTTAGTAATTATAAGATTTCTAATTATAAATTTATATTATATGCAATTGTTTGACCCATCATATGATAAATTATCCTATAATAAATTTATTCAAAAGATTTCTAATATAATTGATACAAATGAAAAATGCCTTTTTAAAAAATATAATTTAATTAATTATATTGGTATTTTTATAGATGAACGGATAGATAAATTTCAATCAGGATCATCTATCTATAGACCATGGCAATACAATATAAAAAATAAAAGACTTTTATCTTAATTAGAAATTCTTTTAATATTTAAACCTAATCGTAATGGTTGATTATAATCTAAATAAATTGTTGTATTTTCATCCAAAATAAGATTATATTCAAGAATTTCCGAAAATTTATTTTTTAAACTATCAAAAATTAATTTTGCTGAATGTGTTAAAAATGTAATAATTTGAATTAATTGGTCTTTTTTTTTAGTATTTGGTTCATCATTTAAGCATGTAATATTTGGCGATAATAATTTATTATCTACTAAAATTTTATTTAAATCATAAGATGAATCAACAAAATCTAAATATAATTTATATACAACTGAAATATCTTTATTATGCTCATCATCAAATTCTGTTTCATTAATTTCAATTTCACTAATTGGAATTAAATTGGCCTTATTTGAAGATAATGGGGTTTTAATTTTAAATTCTTTTGAATAATCAATTTTAGTAGTATGATAAATTAATTTAAGAATTGGAATCAAAGTAAATGCTTCAGCTCCCTTAAATGCTTCTTCAATTTCTTTATCTGTAATTTTTTTTAAAATCTCTTCTAATTGATTATCGATTGCTTTACTCATAATAAATAAATTATAATATTTTATTTAATATCAATTTAAAAATAAATTATAATATTTTTTTATATTTTATTATGCTTTATTTAATATACCTTATTTAATTATAATTATCATTTATTCAATATCAATTTAAAAAATCAATTATCATGATTTACACTTTTAATAAACAATTTATTTATTATTTATTTATTAACTCTTTATTTATTAAATCAGCAATATCACATTCTTGGGTTAGCTGTACTGATTATCAATTATCAAATGAATATCCTAAAGACATTACTAATAATAATTCATACACTCTTACTAATTCTATTAATTATGATATTAATAAATGTCTAGGTTTTGGAAGAAATTATCAATTACAACATATTAGTGATATTAATAGAGGATTTGGATTTGATACTGGATATAATTTTAGAAGTACTGAATGTAAATATCAATATGATTCTAATTATTATTCTTCAAATATACCAATGGCTAAATATACACCTGGATCAACTATATGCTTAACATATCCATCTAAAAATCATGTTGCTGCTACTTGTACTAGTAAAGATATTTTAGATAATGGAGTTAAGATTTTTAGATCAACACAAAAATTAACAGATAATTTTGATAAAGAATATAATCATTTAAATGGACAACATCAAAAAGAAACAATCGATTATAAAGGATTTCACAACTGTCCTGGATTTTGTAATAATATGGACAAAACAGTATGTTATATGTGTTTTAATTTAGAATCTGATATTGAATCAGGAATACATTCTTTTAAATGGGTATGGGAATATAACCCGGGAGAATTTTATTCAACCTGCTGGGATGCCGAAATTATAGATTCTAAAAATAATACACCAAATACTAATAATCTAGATGAACCATGTGGCTTAAGACGATTAAATTCTATTTCATATAAATATCAAAAAAATTTATTATGTTCAGGTATAAGTGGAAATACTCCTACTATGGTACCTAGTAATCCAATACCTACAGATATACCAATAAATAATCCTACTCCTGTAGCAAATCCTATTCCTGTAGAAAATCCTACCCCTGTAGAAAATCCTATTCCTGTAGTAAATCCTACCCCTGTAGAAAATCCTATTCCTGTAGTAAATCCTACTACCGATAATAATTCGCAATCAACTAAGAAAAAATGTATACCAAAAGAATCAGAACAATCTGGGAGAACAGAATCTCTCAAAGATTCAGAAATAATTAATGGTGTCGAAACATGGGGGCAATGTGGTGGAGGCAATATGCCAAATAAACAATGTAATAATAGTGTTTGTATTAAATATTCACCATATTATAGTCAATGTTTACCATATGAATTAGAAAAATATACATTATGTGGGCAAAATGATAATAATGAAATAAAATGGATGCATGATAAATGTAAAAGTGGTCTTAAATGTATTCAAATGCCGGGCTCTTCAGATTATCGATGTATTTAATTATTAACTAATATTAACTTTTTTTTTTATAAAATTATATTTACGTTGGTATAAATATTAGCATTTTTATTTTCATATCATGGTAGTTTTAAAAAAATTTACAAGTTCTGAATTTGCAGGACTCTCTTCTATTCAAGGTCGATTATTATATGACTCAACATCTAATGTTTTACGTTTTCATGATTCACAATCATATAATAATGTCTTAGTTTTCAAAGATTTATCAAATAATCTAAATAACATTAATTCTTTAACTGCTACTAATTTAACAGGTACTTTACAAACAGCTGCCCAGCCAAATATAACATCAGTGGGAACATTAACTAGTTTATCAACTAATAGTATCACATTAAATGGGACTGCAATAACAGCAACTGCTGCTGAAATAAATTCATTATCTGGTTCTACAGCAACACCTACCCAATTAAATTACATTAATATTTCAACCCCGGGAATAGCAGAAGCTAGTAAAGCATTAGTATTAGATTCTTCTAGAAATATAACTAATATAAATTCTTTAACTTCAACTAATTTAACTGGTACTTTACAAACAGCCGCTCAGCCAAATATTACATCAGTTGGAACTTTAACTAGTTTATCAACTAGTAGTTTGACATTAAATGGAACAGCAATTACTGCAACTGCTGCTGAATTAAATAAATTATCTGGAGTAACAGCAACAACTGCAGAAATAAATTATTTAGATATTACAACTATTGGTACTAGTGAAGCAAGTAAAGCAGTAGTATTAGATTCTAGTAGAAATATTACAAATATAAATTCTTTAACTGCAACTAATTTAACTGGTGCTTTACAAACTGCAGCACAGCCAAATATTACATCAATAGGAACTTTAACTAGTTTATCAACTGGTGGATTAACATTAGCTGGAACTGCTATAACAGCGACTGCTGCTGAAATTAATACTTTATCAGGACTTACATCAACAACAACTGAATTAAATTATTTAGACACAACCCCAGGTACAGCAGAAGCCAGTAAAGCTTTAATATTAGATTCTAATTTAGATATTGTTGGTATTCATAATATTGAAACTGATAATTTAACAGTTAATGGTACATTAGTTACTTCATCCGCAGTTGAATTAAATTATGTTGATGTTACAACAATAGGTGTTGCACAAGCTAGCAAGGCTTTAGTTTTGGATGCAAATTTAGATATTGTTGGAATTCATAATATTGAAACTGATAATTTAACTGTCAATGGTACTTTAATTACATCATCAGCAATTGAATTAAATTATGTTGATGTATCTAGTATTGGAGTAGCCGAAGCTAGTAAAGCATTAGTTGTAGATTCAAATAGAGATATAACTAATATTAATAATTTATCTGCTACTAATTTAACTGGTACTTTACAAACTGCTTCTCAACCTAATATTACTTCAGTTGGTATATTAACTAGTTTATCAACTGGAAGTTTAACATTAAATGGTACTGCAATAACAGCATCTGCTACTGAATTAAATACATTAGATGGAATTACATCAACTACATCAGAATTAAATTCATTAACTGGTTCTACTGCTACATCTTCTGATTTTAATAAATTAGCATCAGTTACAGCATCTGCTATTGAATTAAATACATTAGATGGTATTACATCATCAACTGCAGAATTAAA
>Ga0214917_10000597_pt1 | contig 47078 bp, 36 predicted proteins | sample LL_1208_BB_MetaG_FD_177983 | JGI IMG/M metagenome (GOLD analysis project Ga0214917, IMG submission 177983) | Freshwater microbial communities from Lake Lanier, Atlanta, Georgia, United States - LL_1208_BB | ecosystem: Environmental > Aquatic > Freshwater > Lake | place: USA: Georgia | collected... | reverse complement strand
CGGCCGGCGTACAATCCCGCATCCTTGCTCCGCCTATTTATCTACGGCTACCTGAACCGCATCCGCTCCAGCCGCCAACTCGAAAAGGAATGCAAACGCAATCTGGAACTCATGTGGCTCATGCGTGAGTTGAAACCCGACCACAACACCATTGCCAACTTCCGCAAAAACAACACCAACGCCATCAAACAGGTGTTTCGTGCTACGGTTAAACTTGCCAAGCATTTTGATTTGATAGGCGGTAAACTCATTGCCGGAGACAGCACCAAACTGCGGGCACAGAACAGCAAGAAGAACAATTTTAATCCCAAGAAAATCGAACTGCACCTGAATCGCATCGATGAAAAGCTGGAGCAGTATAACCTTGAATTGGCCAAGGAAGACGGCGACGCCACCTCCAAAGCGGATTCTCAACAGAAAATCAAAAAATACCAGGCACAACGCAGCAAATACGAGCAGTTGCAGCAAGAACTGAAAGAAAGCGGAGACACCCAAATCTCCACCTCCGACCCCGACAGTCGGCAGATGATTACCCGAAACCACATCACTGAAGTGGCCTACAACATTCAAACCTCGGTAGATGCCAAACACAACCTGCCCATTGATTTTAAAGTAACCAATGAGAACGATTACAAGGCCATGGGCGGCATGGTACGCCGAGCCAAAACCATTTTAGGCACTTCAGATTTTACGGCCCTCTACGACAAAGGTTACCACACCGGAACAGAGTTTGATTATGCCCAAAATCAGGGCGTAGAGGTGTTGGTTGCCTTCCCTGAAGTCGCATCACATGCCCCCGACCACGCTTTTGATGTTGAGCATTTTGAGTACAGCAAAAAAACCGATGAATACACCTGCCCGGCAGGAAAAAAATTAACCACGAATGGAAATTGGTACAACAAGGCCAGCGGCAAAACCATAAACCGGGTAAAGCATTACAAAACCACGGCTTGCCTAAATTGCCCATTGTTTTCACGCCTACCTAAAGGGCTTGAGCCTTTATTTTTGGCCATTTCAGCGGCGATTTAGGGCCGTTTTCGGGCATTTCGGTTTTCTTGGTTGGGAGCCGGGATTTTTGTGCACCTTTTCTGTGGTATACTTAAATGTCAAAAAATGGGGTAATTTTAAGAGGAATATTTATTTGAAAGGCAGTTTTTAGACGAACTGACGTTGTGCAACAGCATAAAAAAGAACTGCGAAAAAGCATTTGTTTCCTAAATAAGAAACATTTATCTTTGTTAAAAGATTTGAATGGACGAACAAAAGTTCCAAGTTAAGATTTTAGAGGAGGCAAAAGAATTTTTTGACAGCATTGACGAAAAAAGCCGGGAGAAAATTATTTACAACATTTGGAAATCTCAAAGAACGAATGACAAAGAGCTTTTTAAAAAATTGCAGGACGAAATTTGGGAATTTAGGACTAAATACAACAAAACTTACTTTAGACTTTTTGCTTTTTGGGACAAGACGGATAAAAAAGATACAATTGTAGTCTCAACCCACGGAATAATTAAAAAGGAAGAAAAAATACCGAAAAAGGAAATTGAAAAAGCAGAACGAATAAGACAACAGTATTTTAACGAAAAAAATAAAGGGAAATGAAAACATATAGTTTAGAAGAGCTGACCGACAATTATATCGGAAAAAAGGGAACTAAAAAGCGAGACGAATTTGACAACGAACTTCGACTTGACTTACTTGGATATGAAATTAAAAAAGCACGAAAAGAAAGAAAGCTAACACAAGAACAGCTTGGTGAACTTGTTGGTGTTAAAAAGGCGCAAATTTCTAAAATTGAAAATAGCGCAACCGATGCCAGATTTTCGACAATTTTGAAAGTGTTTAAAGTGTTAGGAGCGAAAGTGAAATTTGACGTAGAACTGAACGACCATAAATTAGCCTACTAACCGAAAAGAATGCCGATTTCACAACATTATATAAGAGCAATAGCGGGTGAAGTGGCAAATTCAAGGTCGGTGCATTTAATAAATTTTGGTGGTGTCGGACAGGTAATCGCCTTGAAATCCGCTACAACTCTTATTCTTGACCGTTACTGTAACCACCCCCCAAAATAGCACTGGTTAAAATTGCAATTTCCAGCTACAATCCCCCTTCAATTCATCCAAAAGGCAAAGTACATAAACCCAGAACGTACGAACCTTAAACGAATTCGCTGCGCCTTAGATGCCTTGTAGAGGTTTAAAGGGATTGGCCCCTCAGTATTTCCTTTTGCGGGGTGTAGGAATGGATGCCGCTTGCGGCAGGGATTGAACCGGGTTGCCCGCAAGGCTGCCGAATCGCGGCCCGCGTGGCGCGGAGGCGACTTTAGGAGCCCCCGCAAGCCCGCTGGGCCGCATTTCGGCAGACGCGGACAACCGGTGAAAGCCCGTTCGCCGCCCCCCACAAAAAACACCGCAAAACCAGTCCCTCATTGAACAAAACTCAGGCTATCTCGTTTACCTGTAACTATGAAACCACTGATTCGAATTACCCGAAAAGAGCATTTTAATGCCGCACATAAAATGTACCGCCCCGATTGGAGCGAGGCCCAAAATGAAGCTGTTTTTGGAAAGTGCTCCAACCACAATTGGCACGGACACAATTATGATTTGTACGTGACTCTGGAAGGAGAAGTGAATCCTGAAACCGGATATGTGGCTGACCTTAAAGAACTTAGCGAATTGCTGAAACGCAAGGTGGTGGATGTGCTTGACCATAAAAATATAAATCTGGACGTGCCCTTTATGCATGGAATTCTGGCCAGTACAGAGCATTTGGCCCTGCAAATTTGGGAGCAAATTGAGCCGGAAATTCCCCATTTAGGAAATTGTGTTTTGTATAAAATTCAACTTTTTGAGACGGAACGCAATTTTGTGGAGCTTGTTCGTCCTTAATAATAAACAGAAAATCAGCGATTTATATTTTTTTCTCGGATCGAAAGTGCAAGTAAGAGCATGCCGCATACACCGGCAAAATCAGCCAAAACCAAACCGCTGTACCCCAGCAAAAAAGAATAATTCCCACACATATTAAAACAATGCGGTAGCGCAAATCAAAAAAACGCAACCGAAAAGTTTTTAAACCAAACAGCCACACGGGAGCGTTGAGCAGGTAAACAGACAGGGCAAGGGACAGGCACATGGCCCAAATTGGAAAGTACGGCAGATTATGGCCTGAATTTGGATGGGTATTCCACCAAATTCCTGCCCAAAACAGAGCATTTGCCGGAGTGGGCAGGCCTTTGAAATGTTGGCTTTGCTCCTCATCTAAATTGAACCTTCCCAAACGAAGTGCCGATGCGGGCAAAATTAGCCAACCCAAAATAGAAAGAAATTGCATGGTTTGGTTTGGACTTGATTCCATAATTTGAACGGCCATGGCTGCCGGTAAAAACCCAAAAGAAATGACATCGGCCAGCGAATCCAATTGCTTGCCTAAGGGACCGGAGACCTTGAGTTTTCGGGCTAAAGCCCCATCCAATACATCCAGCAGCAAGCAAACTGCCAAGGCCAGCAATACCCATTTGGGTGCCCAGGAATTCAGGTGAGTAATGGCCAAAGCACCCAGGCTGGCGTTGGCCAATGTAAGGGTGTTGGGAATCCGGTTTGCTATTTTCTTCAATTGTTAAAAAATCAAATCTTTGTCAAAAGTAGTGTAAATTAGGGGCCGAAAATGAAAACTTTTTTGAGGTATTTGGTGAATACCGGGCTAGCCCTCTTTATGGCTGTGGGTGTTTCGGGCCAAACACCCAAGTATGCCAATGCTTTTTTGGATGTGGGGATTGGGGCTCGGGGCATCGCTATGTCGCAAGCGGTGGTGGCTTCGGCCAACGATGCCACAGCGGCGTTTTGGAATCCGGCCGGGTTAACCGATATGCGCCGTGATATCCAGTTTGGGTTTATGCACCATGAGCATTTTGCAGGCATAGTGAAGTTTGATTATGGAGGCTTAGCAGTAAAATTCAGCGAAAAAGATGCCGGGGCTTTTACCTTTATTCGCAGTGGAGTTGATGATATTCCCAATACCCTTGAATTGCTTGATGCCAATGGGAATGTGGACTACGACCGTGTACAGTCTTTTTCGGCCGCCGATTACGCATTTATGTTTTCGTATGCCCGCAAGCTCGACAAAAAAGAACGCTGGTCGCTGGGGGGCAGTGCCAAAGTAGTTCACCGGCATATTGGGGGGTTTGGGAACGGTTGGGGTTTCGGAATCGATTTAGGTTTGCGTTTTAAGCACAAGCAGTGGATGGCGGCGGCCATGATTCGCGATGCAAGCAGCACCATTACTCAATTTAATTACAATACCGATGCCTTTCGGGTAATTTTTATTGAAACAGGGAACGAGGTGATTTCAAGCAGTACCGAGATAGCTGTTCCGAGGGCTTTGATTGGAGTAGCCTACAATCTGAACATAAAAGATAAATTTTTGGTTCGGCCTGAGCTGCAATTGAACATTACTACCGATGGCCGCCGCAATGTCCTGATTGCTACGGATGCCCTGAGTGTTGACCCTGCTTTTGGACTGGAACTGGGTTACAACGAAATTATTTTTATTCGAGCGGGGCTGGGGCGGTTTCAATACATCAAAAATCCCACTTCCCTTGGGGGATTTGATGGAAGCAGTCTGACTTTTTTGCCTACCGCCGGCATTGGCCTGCAAATTAAAGCCTTGTGTTTGGATTATACCTTGGCCAATTTTGGAACATCGTTGGTGGGGCTTTCCCACGTATTCAGCTTAAGGCTTGATTTGTATAAGGCGGCAAATTTACCTGCCAATCAAAAAAAGACAGCTTCATGATTCGTTTTCCTTCCCAAATTTTGGTGTTTTTTGGCCTGATGGGTCTTTCGTTTGGAAACTTGTGGGGGCAATCAACAGCCTGGATAGACTACAGCCGTCCACACTACAAGTTTGCGGTGGTAAAAACCGGTTTGCACCGCATTTCAGGTCAAACACTTCAGAACGCAGGAATCAATTTGAGCGGTTTGGATCCAAGGCAAATTCGAATTTTTGCCCGAGGACAGGAAGTTCCTTTGTACATACCTGGGGAATGGGATGGGGTTTTAAGTCCGGCCGAGTTTATTGAATTTGTGGCCGAACGAAACAATGGGCAGGAAGATGCCGGCTTGTATCTGAATCCGGCTGAGCAGGCCCACCCTTCTCGCAGTTTGTTTACCGACACGGCCTATTATTTTTTGACCTGGAACACCAACGTCGGGGCCTTGAGGTTTTCCACCGAAGTGGATACTTCCGCCTTTCAGTATCCAACCATTCCGTTTTACGAGCGCAGCGTTTCATTGGCACCTGGTGTAGGGGGAACAACCTACCACAGTGGAACTGTTTATTCGAACGGCAGTTTGGATCCGGAAATGGAACCCGGGGAAGGATTTGCTGCAATGTACAACGGTGCAGCCACCTACTCACCCGGCTGGAGCACGGCACCATTAACCGGTTTGCAGGGAGTCCTTTTCAACGCTCCGGCTACCTTGGAAATTCGTGCCGTAATGGGCAGCAATCCCAACAATACCACCCCCGACCATGTGCATGAGTTGCGCTGTGGCAATGCTTTGCTTGAAACCAGAACACTTGATGGATATGGCCAAACCATATATTCGGCCACATTGCCCTATGCGAATATGTCGGGGGCCGGTGCACCCTTTTCTTTGCAGTTTTTAACCACCCTGTCAGGAAATACACGGAATGGCATAACAGAGTGGACCTTAAATTTAAAGCTGCAGCCCAGTTTAGGAAACCGCACGGAAGAGCCTATGACGCTGCCCCCACAAGGAGGCACAAAATCGGCCTTAATAGTGCAGGCTTTTAATCCTGCCGGGGGCGAAGTACGCCTGTACGATTTAAGCCGAAGGCGTCGGATTCTTGTTCAACCTGCGGGCACGGGCAAGTATCGGGCGGTTATTCCTCAGAACAGCCAGTCGGTTCGTATGTACCTGGCCGCCCTAACCACGGTTACGGAAGTTCAAGCTGTTCGTGCGGCAGGAAAGGATGGGTATTTTACAAACTATGAAACCGGACTGGTCAATGCCAACTATCTGGTAATTTCTGCACCGCCACTGATGGAGGCTGCGGCCAAATATTCCCAATTTAGAACGTTGACCGGTTATACATCTATGCTGTTGGATGTAAACGAATTGGCCGAGCAATATGCCAATGGTGTTCCCAAACATCCGGAGGCCATTAGGGCATTTTTGCGGATGACCAAAAACCGTTGGTCGCTCAAGCCGGAACATGTGTTTTTAATTGGCAAGGGCATTCGATATCTAAGCACTCGGAACAATGCTGTAAACTACAACAAATCGCTGATGCCTGCCATCGGAGAGCCCCCCTGCGACAACCTATACACCTTTGATTTAATGGGCGACCGAAAACAAGAAATTGGCATCGGACGTCTGGCTGCCGAAACCCCTCAGGATGTGGAAGCCTATCTGGAAAAAATGCAGGCGCACGAATCCCAACCAAACGCCTTATGGCGAAAACAATTTCTGCACCTGGGCGGTGGAATCTCATCTACCGAACAACAAACCTTGGCTTATTATCTCAATACCTATAAAAAACACGCCCAGGATAGTTCAATGGGCGGTCAGGTGGTAACCTTTTTAAAAACCACCAGCGCCCCAATACAAATTACCCTGGCCGATTCCATTCGAAACCTGGTGGATAAAAATGGAGTGTCGGTTATTACCGTTTTTGGCCATGGAAGTGGCGATGGGTTTGACCAAAACATAGATGAACCCCAGAATTACAACAACAAAGACCGGTACTTTTTCTTAATCGGAAACTCTTGCTATTCGGGCGATATTTTTTCAGAATACCGATTGGTGAGCGAGCGTTTTGTTATGCAGCCTCAAAAGGCAGCGGTTGGATTCTTGGCCTTTGGCTCTCCCGGATTATCCAGCATCATGAATGTGTACACCGACAGTCTGTACCGGCATTTTAGCCGTACAAGTTTTGGTAGCACGATGGGCACCTGCATTGCACGCACCGTAACGGGGAATGCCATTTCTGGAATTAATCCCCTGATTCGGTTTACTTCCTTGGGAATTCAACTGCATGGAGACCCCGCCTTTGGATTGAAAGTTCCGTTGCGCACCGATTTGGTAATTCGCGAAGATGAATTGGTGTTTCCGGCTGCCGATTGGAGCATAGATGAAGACAGTTTGTACCTGCGTGTACCGGTCTCTAATTTTGGGCGTATGCCGGCCGATTCCATTATGGTGACGGTTCGTTGGAATCGATTGGGTTTGCTCAATGCCGATACCGGCATATCGGTGATTATGCCACCGGTGGGTTACCGCGATACCGTTGATTTTTGGTTGCCCCTGCGCAGTGGAATACAACCGGGGCTGCATACGCTGACCATAACGGTTGATCCGGCCAACCTGATACCGGAAGTAACCAAAACCAACAATCGGATTGAGTTGAAACGCACCGTAGTTTCAGCCGACATCAACCCCATATTTCCCCCGCGCTTTGCCGTTATCCCTGCTCAGACACAGCCTTTATCTGCCCAAACCGGTGATCCTTTTTCGGCGGCCCGAACCTACCGAATAGAATGGGACACCCTGCCGGATTTTAGCAGTCCTGCCCGTCAAGATTCAACCTTTACAGGTCCGGGAGGTGTGTATTCATGGACTCCTCAAATTTCGTTGCCCGATTCAACAGTGTGTTATTGGAGGGCGGGAGTGGATTCTGCCAATACCGGAATTTTTCACAAATGGAGGCATAGCAGTTATCAGGTGATACAAGGCAAATACGGTTGGGGTCAGGCCCGCGATTTTCAACATAAGCAGAATGTACCCCTGTATTTGGAACCTCGGTTGGGTGTTTCCGGCTTCGATTTTATACCGGTGTACAAAAAATTGGATTGCGAGGTGCTGACATGTCCTGCAACGTATCAATATGGTGAAACCCAATACACCATAGATGGTGCACTTATGGAGGAAAACGGCTGCTACCCAACGCCCGGTATTTATGTGGCAGTCATTGACCCCATTACCCTAAAGCCCTGGGAAACCCGATACGGGAACCAAAATCCACAAAATTATTTTGGAAATGTGAACGATGCAGGGGGCTGCCGGCAACGGCCTGAAAAATATTTTATCTATTGGCTGAACAACCAAACCCAGCGCGATGGACTTACCGCTTTGCTCAACGCGGTTCCCAACGATTTTTACATTTTGGCCTACACTTTTTATCAAGGCCCCTTTACAAATTCCTCGTACTGGCCCAACAACCTGTTGACCGCCTTTGAAAATTTGGGAGCCGATACCCTGCGCGATTTGGTAACCAACGCTCAAGCCCGACCGTACATATTCTTTACCCGAAAGGGAGATTTAAACAGCACAAAAGAGCTGGTGGGTTCCACCCAATGCCAGTACATACAATTGCTTACCGACCTAAGTTCAAATTGGATTTATGGAACACTGACCACGCCCCTGATTGGCCCTTCCACGAATTGGAACAGTTTGACCTGGCAATCGAGTCCCGAGGAAACCGCCCCCATTACAGATACTGCCTCTCTTCGCGTTTATGGCATTACACCCACAGGTTCTGAAGTATTGCTGATGGAAGGATTGCAACCCGGCGAACAAATTATTGGTACGCTAAACGATTCCATTCCTGCGGCTCAATTTCCATTTCTTCGACTGCAAATGTTTACCCGCGACGACATCAGTCAAACTCCCCGGCAATTGAACCAATGGCATGTATTGTTTGACGGAGTTCCTGAGTTGGCCTTGGCGCCCAACATCGGGTTTCGCTTTGATTCCGACAGCGTTCAGCAGGGCGATTCCCTAACAGCCGGGGTGGTCTATAAAAACGTGGGTTTGCTCCCCTCAGATTCATTTACCGTTCAGCATTCTTTTTACATAGGCACCCAGCTAAAGGCCCAAGCCTACCACACATTGCCGCCTTCGCAGCCGGGGCAAATTTTGCAGGATTCCATAAAGGTTTCCAGTTTGACTATGAACGAGAATGGGCGTTATGTGGTAGATGCAAATCAACCCGGAATGCCCGGACATTTCAGAGAGCTTACCTATTACAACAACCTTGGTCAACGTGGTTTTTATGTGCAGCGCGACCGTGTAAATCCACTGCTGGATGTAACCTTTGATGGACGGCGAATCATGGACGGGGATTTGGTTTCGGCCAAACCCTTGATTCAATTGTTTTTAAAAGATGAGAATCCCCTGTTGCCGTTAACCGACACCGCCGATTGGCAGTTGTTTTTGCAGCGCCCGGGTATGAACGCCCCGGAAAAAATCCCCTTCGCTAACGCAGAAATCACCTATTATCCGGCCAATTTACCTGAGAATGAAGCTCGCATCGAATACAGGCCTGAATTGGATCAACTGGATGGTATGTACGAGCTGATGGTTCGGGCCAACGACCGCAGTGGAAATGCTTCGGGCACAGGCGATGGAAATTATGATTACCGAGTTCGGTTTGAGGTGGTCCATGCCTCAACCATAACCCGGGTATTGAATTATCCAAATCCGTTCAGCACTTCTACCCGTTTTGTGTTTACCCTGACCGGAATGGAAATCCCTGAAGAACTAACCATTCGGATATTCAATACAGCAGGGGTTGTGGTACGCGAAATCACCCGAAACGAACTGGGTCCAATTCGCATAGGCCAAAACATCACTGAATTCGCTTGGGATGGCACCGATGAATTTGGAGATAAACTGGCAACCGGGGTGTACATTTTCCGAGTTTATGCCAAGCAAGAAGGAGAAGAATTGGAAATTCGAAACAGTAGAGCAGACCGTTACTTTCGCGAGGGCTTTGGTAAGATGTATTTGATGCGGTAAAAATACGGGTTCAGGCTAGACTGCCATTTTTTACCACAAAGTCCGCAATGGGAGCCGCAAAGTTCGCAGAGGTTTGGGGTTGAAGGAGAGGGTGGTTGCTATTGCTACACCCCTTTGTGTCCTTTGTGCCGACATGGGGTTCTTTGCGGTAAAAAACGGGTTCAGGCTATACTGCCTGTTTTTACCACAAAGTCCACAATGGGAGGCGCAGAGTTCGCAGAGGTTTGGGGTGTTGCCCACCGCAGTTCACCCTACAAAACACGCTTCCGAATCCCGGCAAGCCCCCCGGCCAACAGCAACAAGACCACATACAAAGCGATAATCCAGACCGGATTGTGGCTCCCTTCCCAAATGGCAGTGGTAACAACCGTCAAAAGGACTCCGCCGGCATTTCCTGCCAACATAATCCATGAAGTGGCTTGCCCGGCCAATGCCGAACCGGCCTCTTCTTCCGAGGCGGCTAATATCAACGGATACCCGGTTAAAAACACCATACCGGTAATAAAACTCAATCCAAACAAACCGGCCATGGGCAAAGGCATGCCCAACAATACTCCAATTCCAAGCATGCCCAGCCAAGCGGCCCAGCGAATAAAGGGGCGGCGTTTTTTGGTTTTGTCTGAAATTGGCGGAACAACCACGGCTCCCACAATTCCGCCCAATATCAACAAGGCCGCCGCCAGACCTGCATCGTCGGCCCCAATTCCATAATCTCGAAGAACCCATTCCATGGCGGCCATCAAGCCATTAAAAACGCCCAAAGCCAATCCCGACACCAAGCTTAAAATCAGCACCCCCGGTGTTTTCAGGCTCAATTTCTCTTGATTGCCGGAATCGTGCCCGGGTTCCAGACTGCCAGCACGAATGCTGCCCAAGCCTTCGGCTATACCAAATCCAACAAATCCCAAAACCGCAAGGCCTGCAAAAACAGCGTCTGCCAAAAACAGGGAATCTCCTTGAACCAGTTCAGGGGTCAAACCTATGCCCAAGCCCATGCCAATAAACATAGATGCAGAACCGAGTCCGGTGGCGGTGCCTGCCAAATCGGCCGGAAAACGCTCTGAAACCAATTTTGATATGCCGTTCACCACCAAAGGTTGCCCAAGGGCAATACCGGCTTGCATGGCAAGAAGCCAGTAAAATCCACCTTGGTACAGCCGGCCCAGGGCAAAAACGGCCATCAGCAATCCACCCAAAGCCACCACCGGTGCGTAGCCCCTTCGGTCAATCCAGCGGCCTGAAGGCTGAGAAAGCAAAACATACAACAGCGGAAAAACCATCATCAACAGCACATTTTCGCTGTCGCCGGTACTGTATTTGGCTTTCAAAAGTTGCCCAAGGGCTGCATAATTCAGCCAAAAAGCTTGCGACATGGCCGCCATCAGGCCAAAAAATCCAAGAATAATCCAACGTTTCATGGGGTTGAAATTTGCTCTAAAATAAAAAAAGGGCCGAAATTCAGCCCCTTTTTTAAACCCTTTAATCAAAAAACCTTACATGCTTGCCAAGCGCTTCATCATTTTAGATTTGATGTTGGCCGCTTTATTTTTATGAATAATGTTGTTTTTAGCCAATTTATCGACCATTTCGGCCGCTTTCGACATCAGACTCATGGCATCCTCTTTCAGGGTAGCCAGCTGAAATTTCTTCAAAATTGTACGGGTAGATTTGTGCTGATACCGGTTGCGCAGACGCTTGGTCTCGGAATTTCTGATGCGCTTTTTTGCTGACTTAATGTTTGCCATTCGCTTGATTTTTAGTAGCCCATAGGGGAATCGAACCCCTGTTTCAAGAATGAAAATCTTGCGTCCTAACCCCTAGACGAATGGGCCGTATGTAACTTGGGTTGCAAAAGTATGTAAAAATTTGAATTTCGCAAAGGACTTTTTCCGATTGTAAATAAAAGGAAGTTGTTGGGTTGTTTTTTGATTGAATGGGCGCTTTTGCGGCTGTCACTGCAAGTCCTCGGCGGGGCGGGAACAGCGGTAGCGCACTGCGGTGGCTCCCAAGGTCGCCTCCTCGTTGCGGCCGCTGTTTCCCGCTCCGCCTGTGGGCTTTCCGTTCCATCCGCAGCGCGGGCCGCCAAATTCCTAATTAAGTATGGAAATGTAAGGTGCCAAAGGTTTTAATGCGGCCTGCGGCAGGGATTGAAGCAGCTAGCACGCCAGGGTGGCGGAGCCCGGCCCGCGAGGTGCGGAGGCGACTTCAGGAGCCCCCGCAAACCCGCTGGGCCGGACTTCCGGCAACCGCGGACTAGCGCTGAAAGCCCGCAGCCGCCCCCCTACCAAGAATGCCTGGCTTGCATCAAACCCTTTAGGCTAGGCTTAAAATTCCTTCCACCAGTACATCTAAATCGCGCAGCGAGGTGTACACATGCGGGGTGATGCGTACGCCCTTAAGTTCCTCATAATCAATGGCTACGCAATGCACTTTGTGTTTGGCAAACAAATGCTGCTCAATTTCCGCCCCTGTTTTGCCCTTAAATCCCAGATGCACCAAGGAACAACTGGATTGCGCATTCAGCGGGGTATTGATTTCTACATCGGTCTTCGATGCCACTTTTCCGGTCCAATAGCTCTTTAAATACTGCAATCGGGCATGCTTGTTTTCGTTCCCGATTAAGCGCTGAAAATCCAGTGCCTCTCGAATGCCCTGTTCCAGCGCAAAATTCCGGGTTCCCAAGCTTTCAAACTTACGGATGTCGTCGCTTTCTGGTTTTTCCGGAGCCAACAGCGGCCACACTCCGGCGATTTTCTCCTTTCGGATGTACATCATGCCCGTTCCAAAAGGGGCACTCAACCACTTGTGCAAACTCGTTCCATAGTAATCGCAATTCAAATCGGGAATGGAGTAGGGCACATGGGCGAAAGAATGCGCCCCATCGCAGAGCACATCGATGCCTTTGGCCTTGGCTTCATCGGCAACGGCTTTCACCGGCAAAATCCGGCCGTTCCAGTTTATCAGGTGGGTGATGTGCACCACTTTTGTTTTTTTGCTCATTTTAGACACATAGGCCTCTTTGACCTGTGCATCGCTCATGCGCACCGGGTCCAGATTGACATAGACCAACACAATGCCTTCTCGTTTTTCACGCTGTTTCCAGGCGTTTAGCATGTTGGGGTAATCGTAGCGATCTACCAATACCTCATCGCCCTTTTTCAGGTTTAAGCCAAAGATGATGGTTTCCAGGGCTTCTGAGGCGTTTCGGTTGATGGCGAGTTCCTCCGGACTGCAACCGGCGTATTCGGCCAATTCCCTGCGCAACGGCTCTCGGCCCTGATCCAATATCCGCCACATGTAATACGAAGGCCCTTGGTTGCTTTGGTGGTAGTGATGGTCAACGGCATCTTGCACCTGTTTGGGCTGAGGACTTACTCCCCCGTTGTTTAAATTTATTAGGTTGTAGTTTAAGGTGTAGCATTGGCGTACCCAGGCCCAAAAGGATTCATCTTTGGCGTTTTCTTCGGGTGTTTTGCCTTGCAGCCGAGGTTGCCATTTTAGGGCTTCTTCTTTCCAGTTGGCCGATAAGGTCATGTTTGGAAGAGCAACGGTGGCTCCGGCGGCCAAGATGCCGGCTCTGCCCATAAAGGTTCTGCGCGTAATTCCCATAGCAGTAGGTTTTTGCACAAGGTAATGGAATTGTTTTGACCTTCAAAATGCCCCTCGGTGTGTTGGGGTGTGCATTAGGCTTGCAGTCCCTTTTCTTATCTTAGTCCCATGTCTGTTATTCATTTACTCAAAGCCAGTGCAGGTGCCGGAAAAACCTACCGCCTTGCCTATACCTACATCCGTTTGGCCCTGCAATCCAACGGTCAGTGGCAGCGCATTCTTGCCGTTACCTTTACCAACAAGTCCACCCGCGAAATGAAGGAGCGGATTTTAAGCAGACTGCGGGAGCTGTGCAGTACACCGCAAGAAAGTCCTTATTTTGAACAGTTGTGCATCGACCTGAACCTGCCGCCTGATCAACCCAATCAACTTCAAAACCGTTCTTTAAAGCTGCTTCAGGAGCTGCTTCAGGACTATGGCCGGTTCCACGTGCTTACCCTGGATAGCTTTATGCAACGCATGCTGCGTTCCTTGGCCCGAGAGATTGATTTGTCGGCCGGCTATGCCATTGAAATGGATCGGGATAAAATCCTTTCGGCGCTGGTTCAGCGACTTATGGACGATTTGACGGCCGACAGCTACATTGCTCAGTGGTTGAACCGCTTTGCGGCCGACCGCCTTGAATCGGAAAAAAGCTGGGATTTCCGCCGCGACCTCATGGCCTTTTCCGGTCAAGTGCTGGAAGAAAAATTCCAATTGAAACAAGACCTGATTCTGAATTTCCTGGAAAACGAATCTTCCATGGAAGAGATGCTCCGGTTTGCCAACAAAGAATTGGACCAATGGACAGAAAAAATTAAGTCCCAAGCCGAATATGCTGTTCAAGAAATGGATCGGGCAGGCCTTGAAATTGGCGATTTTGCGTTTGGGAATACAGGTGGAATTATGCTGTTGTTTAAGGCCTTGGAACCCGATGTGACTTCCATAGGTGCTGAGCTGGAGAAAGCTAGGGTGCTTCAATTTTATAATGGCCCCGAGGCTTGGTTTACCAATCAAAATAGGGAGGCCGGACTGCCCCGCGCTGCAACCTTATGCCAGGCCTACCATGAATTGTACGATGCGATTCAATCTACCCTGCCCATGGCCTATTCCTGTCATCTGCTCAAATCAAGGGTGTATGAATTGGGGCTGATTACTGAAATGATTCGCCTGCTGGGCCAATGGAGGGACGAAGAAAACAAACTCTCCATCTCCGATGCCGCCCCGATTCTAAACAATGTGATGGCCGGCAACAATCAGTCCTTTATTTTTGAAAAATGGGGGAATTACTTCGACCATTTTTTAATCGATGAGTTTCAAGATACCAGCGGTTTGCAATGGTCGAACCTAAAACCTTTGGTGGAAAACGGATTGGCTCAAGGCAAGGAGTCCCTGCTGGTTGGCGATGTAAAACAAGCCATTTACCGATTTCGAAATGGAGATTGGAAGTTGCTGCATGAAACCGTTGCCCTGGAATTTGGGAATCAGGTTCAACCCGAACCCATGAACGAAAATTACCGAAGTCTGGTAGGAATTCTGGATTTCAATCGGGCATTTTTCGAGGCCTGTCCCGGTATTATGGCCGATGTGGTTGCCCGGCAAAACATTGACCCAAGCTGGATTGCCAAACTCCCTCAAATTTATCAGAATGCCGGCCAAAATCCCGGAAAAGAAGAGCAAAAAGAGTATTCTGGCTTGGTTCAATTTAACTTGCCGTTTTTGAGCGACCTAAATGCGGAACAATCCCGTTGGTATTGCTTCAATCAAACCATTGACCGCGTTCGCGATTTGCTCGACAATCATGGATACCTGCCGGGGCATATCGCTTTTCTGTTCCGCGACAACAATTCAATAAACACCTTTGTTGAGGCCTATCAGGAACGTAAAATGGCCGAGCCTGAAAAACACTGGCCCGATATTTCGACCGAAAGCGCCGCCCGATTGCAAATCCACCCTGCGGTGGTTATTTTGTTGGGCGTCCTGCACGCCTTAGACCGAAAGCCCGACGCCGTTAATCTCGCCCAGGCCTCGCTGAATTACCGCCGCTGGATTCTGCAGGAAGAACATGCTCAACCCCTTGCGCCCAATTGGGATGCAGATTCCTTTTTGCTGCGCTTGAAACCCCGGCTGGAAACCTGGCGCCACGCCTCCCTGGCCGATGTGCTGCGCGATGCCGCCGTTGAATTGAATCTGTTTCAGCACGAAGCTTGGCATCCTTTTATCAAGGCCTTCTTAAACCTTGCCGCCGAATGGTCCCACACCGAAGGAGGCAATTTTGGATATTTTCTGGATTGGTGGAGCCAAGAGGGAGATTCCCAAAGTTTGGGACTCAGCGATGACCCCAACAACATGATTGCCACGACCATTCATAAAAGCAAGGGTTTGGAGTTTGATGTGGTTTTGGTGCCCTATCTGGGCGGAGATGTTCAGAAATACAACGATTTGCTGTGGGCGGAACCCAATCCAAGGCAACCGGGATTTCCGCCCTTGATTCCTGTTCCCTTTAGTCGAGGCTTAAAATACTCTTTCTTCCGCGACAAGTGGGAAGAAGAAACCCTAAACCAGTGGCTGGATACCTTAAATCTACTCTACGTGACGTTTACCCGGCCTCGCCGCATGCTGGAAGTGTGGTCGCCCCTAACCAAAGACAACCTACAGGAAAAGGAGAAAAATTACAGCCGGATTTCGTCCATCCTGTTGTTTGCCCTCCATGCCCTTCAACCTGAGGTTGCTGGGAGCAATGAGGGTTATACCTATACCTTCGGCAGTTGTCCCCCGCCCGAAATCCAAGAGGAAAAGCCTCAAAACTGCTTCCTGGCCGGCATTCCCCAGCCCGCGGACCAACGCCTAAGGCCCAGCATTACCATATTGGGTCAGCCCAGCGAAGACTGGGAACAGCGCCAACATGCGTTGCGCCGGGGCTTGATTGTACATCGATTGGCGGCCGGATTGGATGGCAACCCCGCCACCACCGAAAAACTGCTTAACGGCTTGCTGCTGGAAGGCTTAATGGAAGAACGGGAACGCGCGGAATACCAGGCACTCATTGAAACCTTGCTCGGCATGCCGGTGGTTCAAGAAACCTTTGATGGCAGCTGGAAGATATTAAACGAACAGGCCATTCTCTTGCCCGACGGCCGGCTGCGCCGGCCCGACCGGGTGGCCATCCGCGGAAACGAAGTCCGCATCATTGACTACAAAACAGGCAGCAAAAAAGAAGAGCATCAGCAACAAATTCAAGGCTATATGCGCTTGCTGCAGCAAATGGGTATGTCTGGCGCCACCGGCTATTTGGTGTATTTAGATGAAATGACTACTGTAACTGTACCTGCACTATGAATCAATATTTGAATGAAGTTGCACGCCAGCTGTTGAAGGAACATGGGCAGGATTTAAGCTCAGTAATGGTTCTGCTGCCCACCCGGCGCTCGGGGTTGTTTCTTCGGAAACACCTCGCGGAACAGGCGGGAAAGCCCATTTGGGCACCCAACATGCAAACCATGGAATCGTTCTTTGCGGAAGCTTCCGGCCAAACCTTGGCTCCCGGCACCGATTTGCTGATGCGCCTGCACCCCATTTTTAATCAAACGGTGTATGAAGAGCCCTTTGAACGCTTTTACTTTTGGGGTCAGGTGATTTTGGAGGAGTTTGAACGCATAGATCAGGCCTTGGCTCAACCCGAAGAATTGTTTCGGGTGCTGTTGGAGGAGCGTGAAATTGATGCGGCCTTTCCCAGCATGGAACCCGAAGCCCGTGCCTTGGCCATTCGATTTTGGAAGGGGTTCATCCCCAAAACCTCAAAAATTCAAGAGGAGTTTTTACGGATTTGGAGGAGCGGGAATGCTTTGTATCAGGCCTTTCAGGCGCACTTGGACGAACATAAATTAAGCTATCCGGGCCGTGCCGTTCGGCATTGGGTAGAACAGGTAGAGCCTCCCGACAACTCGGAGTACACTCGCCTATACCTATTGGATCCCCTTTGGATTTCTAAAGCCCAGGAAAAGGCCATTCAGAAATTAGGCCAAACCCATGAAGTGCGCGTGTTTTGGAATCCCTCAAAAAGCGCCGAATGCATGGCTGAAGATGCGTATTACCGGCGAAGGGCCAGCTGGAAATCGCGCTTGGGCAAAGCCGTAGAAGTTCCGGAACCCAAAGTGGATGCGCAGATTACCACCTATCAGGCGGGAGGACAAGAAGGGCAGGCCTCTTGCCTTGCCGGTCTTCTCCTGGACGATTCCATCGACTTTGAAGACACTGCCGTGGTGTTGCCCAATGCCCATATGTTGATGCCTGCCATACAGTATTTGCCCGCATCGGTGCAATCCCTCAACATTTCCATAGGGCATCCCATTTCAGAAAGTTCTATTTCGCACTGGTTTTACGCCCTCAGGCAGCTACACAGCACCAAGCGCAAGGATTTTTTTAGTCCCGAGGTCTGGCTTAAATCCTCCAGGTTGTTGAAATTTTTGGAATTGCCTTCCACCAACGAAGGGTTTACGATTCAGGCTACTCAGTTGTCTGAAGCCATCATTAAAAGCCGAAAGCCGGAAACAGCACGCTCTGAAATGCTGGATGCGCCGGCCGTATTGGCTTGGTTGGATCCGTTGATGGAAGATCGGTTTCATGTTTTGCGTTTGGCCCAGCATTGGTGCGACAGGTTGGCGGAAGAAAATCAGGATCCCCGAGGGCTCACCACCCAAATGGCGTTTTACCTTTCCGCTCAGTTGCGCCGGGTTCGGGAAGGGTTAAATCCGTATTTGGATAGCCTAACATCCGAAGCCCAATGGAAAATTATAGACCGCCTTATCAAATCCATCAAAACCCCGTTTAGTGGCGAACCCCTAACCGGTTTGCAAATCTTGGGTTTACAGGAAACCGCCAACCTGGACTTTAAACGTGTTATTTTATTGCAAACCAACGAAGGCAGTTTGCCCTCTAAAGGTTCCGCCCATGGACTCATACCCTTTCATCTGAAAAAGGCCTTTGGAATGGATTTGCCTGAAGACCGTGAAAAAACAGAAGGGCTGCTGTTGTTTCAATTGATGGAACGGGCAGAGCGGGTAGATTTAATTTACAACAACCAGATTAAAAGCGGAGATACGGGCGAGCCCAGTCGGTTTATCCTTCAGTGGGAATGGATGCACAACGGGTTGCAGCCATTGCCAATGCTCAGCGAGCCATTGAACATTCGGCCGGAGAGTTCCATGCCCATTTCCATTGCCAAGGAGGGGCAGGTGGCTGTCCGGTTGCAGGAATACATTAGCAAGAATGAATTGTCGGCCTCCACGCTCAACGATTTTATGACCTGTGGATTGCGGTTTTACCTGAGTAAACTTCAGGGCATAGAGCAGCGGCAGCAACCGGCCGAGCAAATGGATGCCGCCATGTTGGGCACCTTGATTCATGCGGTGCTTGAACATTTTTACAAGACGCATCCGGCGGGGCAGCCCATAGAAAAGGAGTGGATTAAGGCCCAGGGAACCGAAGCCAATTTAAAAGCATTGACGGCAAGAGCCTTGCAGGAGTATTTTGAATCGGCCCGGCCGGTCGATCAAACCCGGGGCGAATTGGTGCTGTTGAATTCCGTGGTATTGTTTCATGTTCAGCAGGTATTGAGGCAGGACATCGAGAATCCCGACCGGTTTTACTTTGAGGGGGCCGAGCAGCGCATCAACCTGAGTTACACCTTGCCGCAGGGTGAAACCGTGAAGTTCAAAGGCTTTGTAGATCGGATGGATGTGTTGATGCATCCGGAGGGAGAAATATTTCGATTGCTGGACTACAAAACCGGAAAATTCGACTACAAAAAAATAAATTTCAGCAGTGTTGCTGAGGCATTTCCGGGCGATAATCCGCATAAAAAGGAATTGTTTCAAGTGTTTTTGTATGGGTGGTTGGCCATGCGTGGGGCCTTGCCGGGCGACCGCAAGGTCATGCCGGGATTGTGGTTTATTCGCAGCCGCAGCAGCGATGGGGCCTTGGTTCAGGGCAATAAACCCTTAACCGATTTTCGTCCTTTGGCTGAGGAGTTTGAGAACAGGTTGAACGCAGTATTGACCGATCTGTTTGATTTGCAGAAGCCTTTTGAGCAAACCACAACCACCGAAGACTGCGCTTATTGTGCGTTTAAGACCATGTGTGGAAGGTAGGGGGTTGGAAGCACTCGGCGTATTCTTTTGGTTCTTTGATGGCGCGTTGTTTTTATTCAGTAGAAAAAAAGCAGCAGCTGCTTTTTATGCATTGAAAGGCATGAAACACCAATTGCACATATTGCCCAATAGGCATTAAGTAGAGGGCTGGGTTTAGGAAGAGTTTGCAGCAGTTGCCTTGCATCTGCTTTTAATAAATGCACCCTAAAGGGTACAAAATTAGTTTTTAATCTCGAATTTGTACCCGAAAGGGTATGCTATAAGCTTGAGAAAAGAAAAAAACAGCCTAAATTCAGCCCGAATGCCCTCCGTTTGTCAAGGGCAGGCATTGCTTTAGCGGCTAAGGCCAAAGCGGCTGCCCAGCGCGATTGCTGTTTGCTTTTTGGCATTTAGCGTTCCTGATGCGCGGTTGGATTTTGATTGAATACACCCGAAAGGGTACATAATTTAAAAATATTCCTATATTTGTACCCAAAAGGGTATATTATGAGCCTAGCCGCCTTTGTAAAAAGCAAACGTAAATTGGTGAAACTCACCCAGCCTGAGCTGGCTGAAAAGGCCGGGGTAGGCTTGCGTTTTATTCGTGAATTGGAACAAGGGAAGGAAACCTTGAGGTTGGACAAGGTAAACCAAGTCTTGCAGCTTTTTGGCTATGAGGTTGGGGCTGTTCCTCAAATTAGGCTTTTAGAATCTTGAACTTCAATTTAACATCTGTGCCATGCGCAAAGCAGCCGTAAAAATTGAGGATCACATAGTCGGATGGCTCACACAAGATGAGCTGGGGTATCATTTTGAATATGAGCGAGCCTATGCTGTTAAGCCAGGGGCTCGGCAGGTAAGCTTGACCTTACCTCTGAGGGAGGAGAAGTACTCATCAATGGTACTGTTCCCCTTTTTTGATGGTCTTATACCCGAAGGGTGGTTGCTTGATATAGCCGAAAAGAACTGGAAATTGAATCCCAGAGATCGGATGGGATTGTTGTTGGCCTGTTGCAAAGATTGCGTTGGGGTTGTGAGTATAGTGGAAGTAAAAGAGGAGGAAGTGCCATGAAAAACTGCCTGTTTTGTTATAAGCCGGTGGACCTAGACGGGAAGGATTTTCATGCCTTTTGCTCAAAGCAGATTTTTGGCCAGCCGAGTCCGCCAGTATTGCCCTATTCAGAAGAAGATTTGGAAGCACTGGCTCAAGAAGTGATACGCAGCCAAACCGCAGTGGCGGGGGTTCAGGCCAAGTTGTCCTTGCAGATCAGCAGCAATAGCAGAGCTGGAACCGAACGAAGGTTTACCCTTGTGGGCTTATGGGGCGGGTATATTTTGAAACCACCTGCCATGCAGTATCCACAATTGCCCGAAGTGGAAGATGCCACTATGCATTTGGCAGAAATTGCCAAAATAAAAACAGCACCACACAGTTTGGTTCGACTAAAATCGGGCAATCTGGGCTATGTTACCAAGCGCATAGATCGGACATATCGAGGCAAATTGGCCATGGAAGACATGTGCCAACTTACCGAACGGCTTACAGAGGACAAATATCAGGGCAGCTATGAGCAGATTGCTAAAGTCATTCAAAGGTATTCAGCAACACCCGGATTGGATTTGGTGAACTTTTTTGAGCTGCTGCTCTTCTCTTTCCTAACCGGAAACGCCGACATGCATTTGAAGAATTTCTCCTTGCTTGAGCAGCCCGGCATTGGTATGGTTTTTTCTCCGGCTTACGATTTGGTAAATACCGCCTTAGTTAATCCTGACGATAAAGAGGAAATGGCATTAACCCTAAACGGGCGAAAGAAAAAACTAAAAAAACAGGATTTTCTGGCGGCCATGAACATAGCGAAAATAGACAGAAAGCAACAGGAAAACATCTTTGCCAAGATGGCAAAGGCCTTACCCCAATGGCTGGAGTTGATTGACAGAAGTTTTTTGACCGATGAATTCAAAGAAGGGTATAAAATCATTTTAACAGAACGAACTGGGCGGGTGCTGTAGATGCGCGTTTTAGGTGCTTGATTTAAATTATTGAGATACATAAAGTTCTTAGTAAAGGCTGACCAAGACCTAATCTTGTTTACTTCCGCCAATCCCCCCCGCCGCCCGCGGTAGGGATGGAGTAGGGTAGCCCGCAAAGCCCAAGGCGCGGCCTGCGCCACCCGCCGGCGGCTGCAGGCCCCGCCTTGGGCTGCGGACTACCCACGACAGCCCGTTTACCGCCCCCAAAAAAAATCCCCAGCCATTCCCCCTGATTTTACAGCCCCATTTCCCCCACAACTCTGCTTTTTAATGCCTATTTTTGCCCCGAAACTGCCGTATTTTACGCTGCTGTTTTTTTAGCTGATGCCTATGGAAACCACGCCTTACAGCCCCAAACATAAAATTCGAATTGTGACGGCCGCCGCCCTCTTTGACGGCCACGACGCAGCCATTAATATCATGCGACGCATTATTCAAGCCAGCGGTGCCGAGGTGATTCACCTGGGCCACGACCGCTCGGTGCAGGAAGTCGTGCAAACCGCCCTGCAAGAAGATGCCAATGCCATTGCCATGACGTCCTACCAAGGCGGACACATGGAATATTTTACCTACATGTACGACCTGCTGAAGGAAAATGGGGCCGAACACATTAAAATTTTTGGCGGCGGCGGCGGCGTTATTCTGCCCGAAGAAATTGAACAACTCCACGCCCACGGCATTGAACGCATTTACAGCCCCGACGATGGCCGAGCCCTTGGACTGCAAGGCATGATCAACGATTTGCTGCGCCGCTGCGATTATGCCATCGGCGAATCCATCGAACAGGAACTCAAGGAATATGCCACCGGAAAACCCTCGTTCCGCTGCCTGGCCCGACTGATTTCGGCCGCCGAAAATTTCGGCGATCTGCACGCCCCCCAACTGCAACCCATCTTTAACGCGGGCGAAGCGGCTCAGGTTCCTGTACTGGGAATTACGGGCACCGGCGGAGCCGGAAAAAGTTCGCTGGTGGATGAGCTGGTGCGCCGATTCCTGCTCGATTTCCCCGATAAAACCATGGCCATCGTGTCGGTAGATCCCAGCAAACGCAAAACCGGCGGAGCCCTGCTGGGCGATCGCATCCGCATGAACGCCATCAACCACCCCCGCGTGTTTATGCGCTCTATGGCCACCCGCCAAAGCAACCTGGCCCTGAGCCGCTATGTGAAAGAATCCATCTCCATTTTAAAGTCGGCCGGCTTTGACCTGATTATCCTGGAAACCAGCGGAATTGGACAAAGCGATACGGAAATTACCGAACATGCCGACTATGCGCTGTATGTGATGACTCCGGAATACGGTGCCGCTACGCAGCTGGAGAAAATCGATATGCTGGACTTTGCCGATGCCATTGCCTTGAATAAGTTCGATAAGCGCGGCGCCCTGGACGCCCTGCGCGACGTACGCAAGCAATACAAACGAAACCACCAGCTCTGGGAGGCCGACGATGCGTCTTTGCCCGTGCTGGGAACAATTGCCTCGCAATTCAACGACCCCGGCATGAACGCCCTGTACCGCAGGGTAATGGACGGCCTATCGGCCAAAACCGGAGCCAAGCTGAACAGCTCCTTGGAAATCAGCCGGGAGATGTCGGAGAAAATCTACATTATTCCTCCGCACCGCACCCGATACCTCAGTGAAATATCAGAAAACAACCGGCAGTACAACCGCTGGGCCGAACAGCAGGCCGATATGGCGGAAAAAGTCTATGCCATTCATCAATCGTTAGAGATTCTAGCGGCCAAAGGGCAACAGGAATCGGAAACCTACGCGGCCTTGGCCGAACTGCGCAGTCAATTGGAATTGGATTTGGACGGCCGCAACCGTCAGCTTCTGGAGCAATTTCCGGAACTGATAGAGCGGTTTAAGCAAGATGAATTTGTGTTTCAGGTGCGCGGAAAAGACATTCGCATGGCGACCCACAGCCTGAGCTTGTCGCAAACCCGCATACCTAAGGTGTCTTCGCCGCGGTACCGCAGCTGGGGCGACCAATTGCGCTGGCTGCTGCAAGAGAACTTTCCGGGCTATTTCCCCTACACCTCGGGTGTGTTTCCGTTTAAGCGCGATGGGGAAGATCCTACGCGGATGTTTGCCGGCGAGGGCGGACCGGAACGCACCAACCGCCGCTTTCACTACGTGTCGAAAGGATTGCCCGCAGCACGACTTTCCACCGCATTTGATTCCGTTACCTTGTACGGCAACGACCCCGGCTACCGCCCCGATATTTATGGGAAAATCGGCAATTCAGGGGTGTCCATTTGCTGCTTAGACGATGCCAAGAAATTGTATTCCGGCTTTGATTTATGTGCCCCCAGCACTTCAGTGTCGATGACCATCAATGGTCCGGCGGCCATGCTGACGGCCTTCTTTATGAACGCGGCCATCGATCAACAGTGCGAAAAATACATCCACGAACAAGGGCTACAGGCCGAGGTTCAGAAAAAAATAGAGGATTTATATGCCGCCAAAGGTCAAACTCCACCGGCCTATTATGGCAACTTGCCCGAGGGCAACGATGGCCTGGGATTGCTGCTGTTGGGTGTAACCGGCGATGAGGTATTGCCGGCCGAGGTGTATCAGCGCATCAAAGACCAAACCGTTGCCGCCGTCCGCGGAACCGTACAGGCCGACATATTGAAGGAAGACCAGGCTCAGAACACCTGCATTTTTTCCACCGAATTCAGCCTGCGCCTGATGGGCGACATGCAGCAGTACTTTATTTGGAAGGGTGTCCGCAATTTTTATTCGGTGTCGATTTCGGGCTACCACATTGCCGAAGCCGGAGCCAATCCCATTTCGCAGCTGGCCTTCACCTTGGCCAATGGATTTACCTATGTAGAATACTACCGCTCGCGGGGCATGGACATTGACGCCTTTGCGCCCAATTTGAGTTTCTTCTTCAGCAACGGAATGGATCCGGAGTACGCGGTGTTGGGCCGGGTGGCCCGCCGGATTTGGTCTAAGGCCATGAAAAGCATGTATCAGGCTCAGGAGCGCAGCCAGATGCTGAAATACCACATTCAAACCTCGGGCCGTTCCTTGCACGCTCAAGAAATCGACTTCAACGACATTCGTACCACCTTGCAGGCCTTGTATGCCATTTACGACAATTGCCAAAGTTTGCATACCAATGCCTATGACGAAGCCATTACCACGCCAACCGAAGAATCGGTGCGCCGGGCCATGGCCATACAGCTCATCATCAATAAGGAATTGGGATTGGCGAAAAACGAAAATCCCTTGCAGGGTTCCTTCATCATTGAAGAACTCACCGATTTGGTGGAAGAGGCCGTGTATTTGGAGTTTGACCGGATTACCGAGCGCGGGGGCGTCCTTGGCGCCATGGAAACCATGTATCAGCGCGGTAAAATTCAGGAGGAAAGCCTGTATTACGAAACATTGAAGCATATCGGGGAATATCCGATTGTGGGGGTAAACACCTTTTTAAGTTCCAAGGGTTCGCCCACGGTTCGGCCGGGCGAGGTAATTCGTTCCACCACCGAAGAGAAGGAATGGCAAATTAAGACCAAGGAATTCCAGCATGGTTTCCGGGCCGGGCAGGCTGAACAGGCTCTGCAAGCCCTGCAAGAAGCAGCCATTCAAAATAAAAACATGTTTGAAGTGCTGATGGAAAGCGCCAAAGTGTGCACCCTGGGTCAAATTACACAGGCATTATTTGAGGTGGGCGGTCAGTATCGGCGCAATATGTAATTCAAAACTCCGTTCATTCTGTTACCTTTACCAAAATTTTAAAAAAACCATGAAATCAAATGCAATTCGGGCCGCTGCGGTCCTTGTTCTGGCCGGTATCGGCAGCCTGGCAACGGCACAGAAGTTAAGTGGCGACGCCAAAAAGGCGGTTGACGCGCTTTCAAAAAATCAACAGCCTACCCTTCAAACCTTAGACCAAAAGGTGAGTTATGCCGTGGGAATTGATGTGCTGGAAAATTTGAGTCAGGCGGGATTGCAGGTTGATTTGCTTGCGTTTTTGCGGGGTGCGATTGACGGGTATGACAGTACGCGGACCAAATTGGTGAATAAAGCTGAAACCGAAGCAATTTTCGCACAGTTTCAGTCGGCCATGGCAGAGCGTCAAAAGAAGCAGGCAGAGGCAGCCGCTTCGGTCAACATTGAGGCCGGCAAGAGTTTTATGGAAGCTGAGCGCGGCAAGCCCGGCATGAACATCACCGAATCGGGTTTGATGTACGAGGCAATAATATTGGGCGAAGGTGCACGTCCTACGGCCGAATCGACCGTTAAAGTAAATTACGAAGGAACGCTGATTGACGGCACCAAGTTCGACAGCAGCTACGACCGCGGTCAGCCGGCACAATTCCCGCTGGGCGGCGTTATTCGCGGCTGGACCGAAGGCTTGCAATTGATGCCGGTGGGTTCCACCTTCCGTTTCATCATTCCTGCCGATTTGGCTTACGGCAACAACGCACCTCCCGGTTCGCCCATCAAACCCGGCTCAACGCTGGTATTCAAAGTGGAATTGTTGGAGATTGTAGAAAAGTAAAGCCAGGACAATCGGTTTAGAAGGCGAAAATGGAAGCGCTTCCGTTTTCGCCTTTTTTTATGGTGTTTGGTCTGGATTTTTGGGGCGCCTTTTCCCGCTTTCACCTGTAGTCAGGTGTGCCAAAACCTGCACAGCCGGGCGCCTGCGGTGGCTCCCAAGGTCGCCTCCTCGCCGCGGCTGTGCCGGGTTTTGGTCCACCTGCCTGCCGGTTCAATCGGGGGCGCCGGCCCCACAATACGTATTTTAAATAAAAATGAAAAGTCAGCACTTAATCAAAGCTAAATGCGCTTGCTTATTTTGTTGCCGCTGATGCTGCGTTGCATGGCACTTTTGTGTGGACCCTCCACAAATCCCCGCTTTGCCCGATGTTTGGTGGCACGGCCCTGTACCCTGGCTCTCCACATCCGAAAACTACCGGCTTTCATTTCACGGCGCATCAATTGAATAACATCTTGTTCCGACATTCCAAATTGAGCTTTGATGGCTTCAAAAGGGGTTCGGTCTTCCCAGGCCATTTCAATTACCCGGTCAATTTCGGTGGCTGAGAGCTCCATACTGCCGAAAAAACAAAACAGGGGTGATTTTGGTTTAGGAATTGTAAAAATCAGGCGGGCAGGGCCTGAATCAAACCGGCAGTTTGAACGGCTTTTTCTTTTGGTATTTCAGGAATTTTCCCCAGGTTTTTTAGATGACGGCCATGGGTTAGCAATGCCTGCCAAATGGTGGGGGTATTTTCGTAGGGCAATCCGAATTCCTGCGCTGTTTCCCGGACAATGGGGGCCAATTTACGGTAATGGATATGGCAAATGTGCGGAAACAGGTGGTGTTCAATCTGAAAATTCAATCCACCGGCATACCAGGAAAACCAACGATTGCCGTTGGCGAAATTTCGTGTGGTTCTGATTTGATGTTCGGCAAAAGAGTAGGGGAGTTCGCCGTTTTCAGGGATGGCAATAAAACTGATTTCATCGCTGACATGGGCGGGTTGAAAAACCAAGGCGAGCAAAAAACCAGCGATTAGATGAGCAGTTACAAAACCAAGTAGAATTTGGGCAAAAGAAAAATCTGTAAAGATCAGGGGCAAACCGAACGAAAAGAAAAGAATCCATATTTTGGTAAGGATTAATATACCCAATTCTTTTGTTTTATTCCCTTTAACCTGTGCAATAAGGCCTTCTTTGTCGTATTTAGAAAATCGCAAAAAGTCCTTCAGCAGAATCCAGAACAAAGTCATAATGGAATAGACCGGCCATGCGTACCAATGTTGAAATTTGTGAATGGGCTTTAACGGGGCATAAGGAGTAAAGCGAAAAAGTCCACGGTTATCAATGTCTTCATCGTGTTCGGCGATGTTGGTGTAGGAATGGTGTAGAACATTGTGCTGAATTTTCCAGTTGAAACTGCAGGCACCTAAAAAATTCAGGGAATAACCCATAAAGTTATTTTCCTTTTGATTTGAAGAGTAGGCACCGTGGCAGGCATCATGCATTACCGAAAGGCCGATTCCGGCAAGGCCGATGCCAATGACAGCAGAGGCCAGCCATGCCAACCAGGGCGAGTTAATAACTCCGGTTAAAATCAGGGTGTATGGAGTTAAATATAACAAAAACATAACGAAGGTTTTACCTCGCATAGCCCATCCCCCGTTTTTTGAAATATTATTTTCCTTAAAATAAAGGTGAATTCGTTTGTTCAGTTCGCGATGAAACCCGGTACCTTCCTTTGAAAACCGAAGGTTTGCTTCCATAATTTATTCTAATTTGCCCGCAAGGTACAACAAAAGCGGAAACAGAAGCGAAGGTCAACCATGTGGCTTGAATGATAGGGGTTGTTTAACCCTTTGCCTTCCAACATAAATCCCCAAAGAACACTACCTTTGCCACAGGAAATTTAATACGACTAATTGGTATGCTAACGGTAAGTAATTTGTCTCTGCAATTTGGAAAGCGGGTATTGTTTGACGAGGTAAATTTGATTTTTACACCGGGGAATTGCTACGGAGTCATAGGTGCCAACGGGGCAGGCAAGTCTACTTTTTTGAAAATTTTGAGTGGTGAGCAAGATCCCACGGCCGGAAACGTTAGCATTCAGCCGGGGGCCCGCATGGCGGTTTTAAAGCAGAACCACTTTGAATTTGATGAGTGCCGGGTCATTGATACGGTATTGATGGGACACCAAAAGCTCTGGGGCATCATGCAAGAAAAAGATGCCATTTACATGAAGCCGGATTTTAGCGAAGAAGATGGACTGCGTGCCGCCGAACTGGAAGCCGAGTTTGCCGAAATGGAAGGATGGAATGCCGAAAGCGATGCGGGGAATTTGTTGAGTGGTTTGGGCATTAAGGCCGAAAACCACGAAAAAGCCATGAAAGAGTTGAACGGCAACGAAAAAGTTCGGGTGCTTTTGGCTCAAGCCTTGTTTGGCAACCCCGACATCCTGCTCTTGGACGAACCTACCAACGACCTGGATGCTGAAACGGTGCTGTGGCTAGAGGATTTTCTGATGGATTTTCCCAATACCGTAATTGTAGTATCGCACGACCGTCACTTTTTAGATACCGTTTGTACCCACATTGTTGACATCGATTTTCGGAAGATATCCCTGTTTTCAGGAAACTATTCCTTTTGGTATGAATCTTCGCAATTGGCCACCCGTCAAAGGGCACAGCAGAACAAAAAGTCGGAAGACAAACGGAAGGAATTGCTCGAGTTTATTCAACGGTTTAGTGCCAATGCATCTAAGTCAAGGCAAGCCACCAGCCGTAAAAAGCTGTTGGATAAAATCAATGTGGAAGAGATTAAACCCAGCAGCCGCCGATATCCGGCCATTCTTTTTAATCCGGAACGGGAGGCCGGCGATCAAATCTTGCGAGTCAGCGGCCTAACTCTATCTGCCGATGGAGAAACCCTGATTTCCAATTTTAATCTGAACCTGAAAAAAGGAGATAAAATTGCTTTATTGTCCAGAGACAGCCGAACCACCACGCTTTTTTATCAAGCCGTGGCCGGAGAAATCACACCGGATGCAGGTCAAATTGAATGGGGGGTCACCATTACAAAAGCCTATTTGCCCAACGACAACAGTTCTTTTTTTACGGAGGGTCTTTCATTGATTGATTGGCTGCGTCAATTTTCAAACGAAAAGGACGAAACCTACATCCGCGGATTTTTGGGCCGCATGCTTTTTAGTGGGGAAGAAAGTTTAAAAAGCGCAAAGGTGCTTTCCGGGGGCGAAAAAGTGCGTTGCATGTTGTCGCGCATGATGTTGCAGAACGCCAATTTTTTATTGCTGGACGAGCCCACCAACCACTTGGATTTGGAATCCATAACCGCCTTCAACAATTCCTTGAAAAACTATGTGGGCACCCTGATTTTTACAACCCATGACCACGAATTTATTCAAACCGTGGCAAACCGAATTGTTGAAATTGGCCCCGGCGGAAGCATTGATAAAGAAATGAGTTACGACGATTACATTGTCGATAAATCTGTAAAGGAGTCCCGACTTAACCTTTATTAAAAATTAGATTCAACCGAAAGCAGTAACTTTGCACAAATTACACTAAATGAGAAACATAATCGCAGGAATTTTTCTCTTGGGGTTTTCATCGGTCGGAAATGCCCAGCTACAGCCTACCCTTATTGAATCGAATGTGGACACCATTGAAGTGTTTATGGAAGGCTCCGTATTCAAAAAGATGGGTATTTTTTATCATATGACCATTGCCAATTGGAGCGATTTAAACAATTTGCCTTTTGCTAAGACCCGGATTGATATGTTGGTGAATCATTCGAACGACTGGGTTCAGGTAGGTAAGGCCGAAATTTACCGCTTCAATGAGAAGGAAAAAACAGTAGAAATAAAATTGCTGGAAGATTTAAAGCCGCCCAAAGGGCTAAGCAAATGGACATTGGATTCAAAGGCTAAAGTTCGTTTGCGCTGGAAAGAAATAGTGGAATAATCAACTTTTTGGTCCTTGAATTTGTTAACTTATTACTTAACTTGTTAAAAGGGTTTTTGATTATTTTCGCCTTGCTCAAAATGGTTGAATTTCGAACTTTAAAAATATGTCAGGGAAGTCAAAAACGGGCTTGATTAAGTCCTCGATTGGAAAAAAAGTGTTTATGGCCCTGACCGGCCTTTTTCTATGCCTTTTTTTGGCCGGCCATTTGGCAGGGAATTTACAACTGCTGTTGCCGGCGGATGTAGCGAAAGATCAATTCAATGCTTACGCCAAGTTTATGACCACCAATCCCGGTGTTAAATTGCTTTCTTATCTGACCTATTTCAGCATCTTGTTTCATGCGGTTGATGGTTTGTATTTGGCATGGCAAAACAAAAAAGCTAGGCCTTCAGCCTATTACAAGAAAAACGATGCCGCCAACGCCGGTTGGGCTTCGCGCAACATGGCCATTTTAGGTACTTTGCTGCTGGTATTTATTGTAATTCACATGAAATCCTTTTGGTATGAAATGCACTTTGGGACGGTTCAATCCTACGATTCTGAAAAATACGGCAGTTTAAAAGATTTATACACCCTAACGGTTACGGCATTCAAACAATGGTGGTATGTGGTGATTTACGTAGTAAGCATGGCTGTGGTTGGTTTCCATTTGTGGCATGGCTTCGGCAGTGGTTTTAAGTCTTTGGGAATTAGCCATCCTGTTTATACTCCATTGTTGAATGGATTCGGAAAGGGTTTTGCAGTGGTGGTTTCAGTGTTGTTTGCCATTTTGCCTGTGTATATTTTCCTGACCTCCCTAAATTAATTTCAATATGTCAGTTTTGAATTCCAAAATTCCGGTGGGGCCATTGGCCGATAAGTGGAAAAACCACAAGAATTCAATTCGCCTGGTAAATCCGGCGAATAAGCGGAGCATTGATGTGATTGTGGTGGGAACCGGATTGGCCGGAGCCTCGGCTGCCGCATCTTTGGCCGAAATGGGCTACAAGGTTAAAGCCTTTTGTTTTCAAGACAGTCCCCGCCGTGCCCACTCCATTGCCGCTCAAGGAGGCATTAACGCGGCAAAAAATTACCGGAACGATGGGGATTCGGTTCACCGCTTGTTTTACGATACCATCAAAGGCGGAGATTACCGCAGCCGCGAAGCCAACGTGCATCGTTTGGCCGAGGTTTCTGTAAGCATTATAGACCAATGCGTTGCCCAAGGGGTACCCTTTGCCCGCGAATACGGCGGTTTGCTTGACAACCGCTCCTTTGGGGGAGTTCAGGTTTCCAGAACTTTTTATGCCAAAGGGCAAACCGGACAGCAATTGCTGTTGGGGGCCTATTCGGCTTTAAGCCGTCAGATTTCAGTAGGTCAGGTAAAAATGTACCACCGCCATGAAATGATGGACGTGGTAATGGTGGATGGAAAAGCCCGGGGCATTATTGCCCGAAACCTTGTAACAGGAGAGCTTGAACGGCACAGTGCCCATGCTGTTTTGCTTTGCACCGGTGGGTATGGCAATGTATTTTTCCTTTCAACCAACGCCATGGGGTCCAATGTTACTGCAACTTGGAAGGCCCACCGTAAAGGAGCTTATTTCGCGAATCCCTCATTTACCCAAATTCACCCCACCTGCATTCCTGTTTCAGGCGATTACCAATCGAAATTGACTTTGATGTCGGAATCTCTGCGAAACGATGGTCGGATTTGGGTGCCGAAAAAACAAAACGACGAACGTCGTCCGGTAGATATACCCGAAGAGGAGCGCGATTATTACCTGGAGCGCCGCTATCCGGCTTTTGGAAACCTGGTGCCAAGGGACGTTGCTTCGCGCGCTGCCAAAGAACGCTGCGATGCCGGGTATGGAGTTGGGCAATCAAAGATGGCCGTTTATTTGGATTATGCTTCGGCCATTCAACGCTATGGTGCCTTGGAGGCCAATAAACTTGGCGAATCTGAACCCTCGGTGCAACGCATCACCGAATTGGGTACCCAAGTGGTTGCCTCAAAATACGGCAACCTTTTCGAGATGTACGAAAAAATTACCGGCGACAATCCTTATGAAACACCCATGCGCATTTATCCGGCGGTGCATTACACCATGGGTGGCCTGTGGGTAGATTACAACCTGATGAGCAACCTGCCGGGATTGTTTGTTTTGGGCGAAGCCAATTTCTCGGATCATGGAGCCAACCGTTTGGGAGCTTCGGCCTTAATGCAAGGTTTGGCCGACGGTTATTTTGTGATTCCTTATACTTTGGGTGATTACCTTGCCGATGACATCAGAACCGGAAGCATATCTACTCAAGACCATGCTTTCGATGAGGCAGAGCGTTCTGTGCAAGAACAAATTGACCGATTGATGAACATTGGTGGCAGTAAATCGGTGGATTTTTTTCACAAAGCCCTGGGCAAAATCATGTGGGACAAATGCGGAATGGCACGCAGCGAAGAAGGTTTAAACCAAGCTATTTCTGAGATACAGGCTTTGCGTGAGGAGTTCTATGCTCAGGTTAAGGTACCCGGTTCAGCCCACGAGATGAATCCTGAACTGGAAAAGGCCATTCGCGTGGCCGATTTCCTGGAACTGGGCGAATTAATGTGTTACGATGCATTGAACCGGAACGAAAGCTGTGGCGGTCACTTTAGGGAGGAGTATCAAACCGAAGATGGTGAGGCCCTGAGGGACGATGAAAACTTTGCTTATGTGGCCGCCTGGGAATACGGGCAGGGGCAAGCTCCCATTCTGCATAAAGAAGACCTGAATTTTGAAAATGTAAAACCCAGTACCCGTTCCTATAAATAATTGCTTATGTCGTCCAAAACCATGCGATTGAAACTTAAAATCTGGAGGCAAAAAGGCCCAAAAGCCAACGGTAAAATGGTGGATTATACCTTGAATGAGGTAAATCCCGAAATGTCTTTTCTTGAAATGATGGATGTTCTGAACCAGCAATTGGTGGAGCGCGGCGATGAACCCGTGGCTTTTGACCACGATTGCCGCGAAGGCATTTGCGGAATGTGTTCTATGTTTATCAATGGCCGAGCCCATGGTCCGATGACCGGCACTACAACCTGCCAGCTGCACATGCGTCATTTTAGCGATGGAGATACCATTGTAATTGAGCCTTGGAGGGCTGCAGCCTTTCCGGTTATCAAAGATTTGATGGTGGACCGTTCTGCGTTTGACCGCATTATTCAGGCGGGTGGATATATTTCGGTAAATACCGGTTCCGCCCCCGATGCCAATGCCCTTCCCATTCCAAAAGAAAATGCAGACATGGCTTTTGATGCTGCCACCTGCATTGGCTGTGGAGCCTGCGTGGCAACCTGTAAAAACGCCTCGGCCATGTTGTTTGTAGGGGCAAAAGTAAGTCAGCTGTCTTTACTTCCCCAAGGTCAACCCGAACGGGAAGAGCGAGCCATTCGCATGGTTGAACAAATGGACAAAGAAGGTTTTGGCAACTGCACCAATACCGGTGCTTGCGAAGTGGAATGTCCGAAAGGGATTTCTATTGAGAATATAGCCCGCATGAACCGGGAGTATTTGCGCGCCAAATTGGTGCAGAAATAAGGAAAGCCCTAAGGGGGGTTATTAAACCGGCGAGTTGGTGTTGACTCCCAGGTGGTGGCAGCCCATTTTGGCGGCAACTTGCTGAGCCTTCTTTTTTGAACTCGCCCGGCCTTTGCCTACCAGGTTTCCGTTAACGAGTACCCCCATTGTATATTCGTTTCCCAGTGGGGAAGGGTGTTCTTCAATCAGTTCAAAAGCCATAGTAACCCGTTCGCGTTGGCAGTGGATCAACAGGGCACTTTTGTAATCAAAGACCTCGGCACCGGGCACAGAGCCAAAAAGGTGTGCTTTTATTAAACGTTTACGAATGAATTTTCGGGTTTTTGAAAAACCTTTATCTAGAAAAATGGCACCTAGAAGAGCTTCGAGGGCGTTCCCTTTAACGTTTTCAGGGAGTCGGTTATAATTAAATTTTCCTATAATAACAGAAGAGAGGCCTAATTGATCTGAAATTCGGTTCAGCGTTCCCCGGTTCACCATGGCCGAGCGCATTCGGGTCATTTCGCCCTCCATTTTTTGGGGATGGTGTTCGAACAGGTATTCCGCCATGACCAAATCTAAAACCGAGTCGCCTAAAAACTCCAGGCGCTCATTGTGCACTAGGTATTCAGAGCCTTTCATGTAGATGGCCGAGCTGTGTGTTAAGGCTTGGGCGTAAAACGAGAAGTTTTTTGGTTTAAAGCCTAAAATTGAAATGAGTTTTTCTTTGGCTTGGGGACTAAGTTCCGGATTGGGTGAGGGGTTTTTGCGTTGACGAAGCAATTGCCAAGGCCAAACCATCAACGAACGGAATTTAAATGTATTTTTTAACAATGACCGAAGCGTTGTGACCACCAAAACCAAAGGTGTTGCAAAGGGCGGCGCCGATGCTTCGTTGCTGAGCTGTATGAAAGGTCAGGTTAAGGTTGGAATCTATTTCGGGGTCGTCGGTAAAGTGGTTGATGGTGGGGGGCACTGTTCCATGTTGCACGGCCATAACACAGGCAATGGTTTCTATGGCACCGGCAGCTCCAAGAAGGTGACCGGTCATGGATTTGGTTGAGCTTATATTGAGGTTGTAAGCGTGTTCAGCAAAAACCTTTTTAATGGCGACTACTTCTGCTATGTCGCCAAGGGGTGTTGAGGTTCCATGCACATTGATGTAGTCAATTTCTTCGGGGTTCATTTGAGCATCTTCAAGGGCAAGGCGCATAACACCGCTGGCACCCAAGCCTTCGGGGTGTGGAGCGGTAATGTGGTAAGCATCTGCCGAAAAAGCTCCACCGGCAAGTTCAGCGTAAATATGGGCTCCGCGGGCTTTTGCATGTTCCAATTCTTCTAACACCAGAGCTCCGGCCCCTTCGCCCAGCACAAAACCATCTCGGTCTTTATCAAAAGGCCTTGAGGCGGTACCCGGGTCGTCGTTTCGGGTTGACAAAGCATGCATGGCGTTAAATCCGCCGATGCCGGCAACGTTTACAGCGGCTTCGGACCCCCCGGTAACAATTACATCTGCTTTGCCGTCGCGGATGCAATGGAATGCGTCGATCATAGAGTGGGTACTTGATGCACAGGCAGAAACGGTGGCAAAGTTGGGGCCCCGGAATCCAAATTTTATAGAAATATGCCCGGCGGCAATATCAATGATGACCTTTGGAATAAAGAAAGGGTTGAACCTTGGGGTACCGTCCCCTAGGGCGAATTCGGAAATTTCCTGAATAAGGGTGTCAAGGCCACCGATTCCGGAGGCCCAAATTACTCCGGCTCTGTCGGGGTTGACTGTTCCGGGTTCTGCCAGGCCGGAATTTTCTACTGCTTCGCTGGCACAAACAATGGCATATTGAACGAAGGGATCCAACTTACGGGCTTCCTTGCGGTCAAGAAACTGCAAGGGGTCGAATCCTTTGAGTTCGCAGGCGAATTGGGTTTTAAACTTTGAGGCCTCGAACCGGGTTATTGGAGCGGCACCGCTTCGGCCGGATTTTAATCCTTCCCAATATTCCCCCAAGTTATTTCCAATAGGAGTTAATGCCCCTAAACCCGTAACAACGACTCTTCGTCCTGCCATACACCAAAAGTTTAGTTGGCGTTGCTTTCGATATACGAAATGGCTTCTCCAACTGTGCTGATTTTTTCAGCTTGCTCGTCAGGGATGGTAATGCTGAATTCTTTTTCGAATTCCATAATCAATTCAACGGTATCCAAGCTATCGGCACCCAAATCGTCGGTGAATTTCGCTTCTGTTTTTACTTCAGCTTCTTCCACACCGAGCTTGTCAACGATGATGGCTTTAACTCTTGCAGCAATTTCGGACATAAGTAAAGTTTTTAGTTTAATGAATGCAAAGTAAACAAAATTACCCCAATAATAACAGCCTGCTGAAAAAAGCAACCTTTTTATTTGTTAGCTTAAGTTCTAATCAATCAAAGGATTATGTTTGAGCCCGGTTGTGAAGCTGTGTCAAGGGATTATTATTGAGCAGATATGAATGAGAATTTTAGCACTTGATTGGCGGTAAAAATATAGTAGTTGGTAAGGGGGGCAGGGGTTTGAATGTTCAGACCTGTAAGGGAGCCAAATGCGGGCAGAATAAGTTGGTTTTCAGACACGATGCCACAGGCGGTTCGGATGCTTTGTTTTGCTCCCAAAGGCAGTCGGATTCCGGGGTGAATGTGGCCGCAAATGAAGGGCAGGTCTTTGTCTTTTTTGGGTTCATGGCACAAAAGAATTCCATTCCAAAGGCTGACTTTTTCTTGTTTGAAATGGGCAATGTCTAAGCCAAACAAATGGGCAGAACGGGAGTCGTGGTTTCCTAAAATCCAATGAAAACGGATGTGGTTGAGGGGTTTGAGTAGCGTCAGGAAATGCTTTGTTTCTATGGTGGTAGGGCCGTGCAACAGGTCGCCCAGAATAAAAACCTGTTTGATGTTTTTTTCTTGAATGAAGTCGAAAAATAAATTTATTTGGTTTTGGCTTTTTACCCTTGGCATATTAATTCCAGCCCTTTGAAAGGAATCGGCTTTTCCGATGTGAAAATCCGATAAAAAAAGGCTGTTTGAATCGGGGTGAAAAAGGCTGCGGTTTGGCAGCCATTCCCAGATTTGATTTTGCCAGGTGAATAGGGGAGAGTCGCTTTCAAACTGTGGAATATTCACGGTTTTTGTATCTTCGAGGTAATGCGTTCGATTGTATTTTTCTCAAAGATAATATGCTCAGGCCTGTTTCTGTTCACCTGCATGGCTATGTTGCCGGGCTGTTTTGATAGTGGTCCCACCACGGCACGTGCGACCATAATAAAGTCGAGGCAGCAAATCAAGGAACAACGAACTTCCCCTTTGACTGTTTTTCGGTGTTCGGTATCAAAGGCAAGCCTTGTGTTGCAGTTTGGGGCTCCCTCGGTTAAGGGGCGGCGCATTTGGGGGGAATTGGTTCCTTACGGAGAAGTTTGGCGGATGGGTGCAAACGAAGCCAGTTGGTTGGATACGGATAAGGCCATTCGGCTGGCCGGAAAGTATTTGGCAGCAGGGCGGTATGGTCTGTTTGCAATTCCCGGCGATTCGGTTTGGACGGTAATCGTGAATCGGGAATGGGATCAGTGGGGGGCATATTATTATTCTGATGCGGCGGATGTTTTTCGGGTTGAAGTTCCGATACGGGAAGAATTGGCTTTCAGCGAAGTGATGCAGTTGAACGTAGAAAATGGACAGTTGTGTTTTCGTTGGGCCGGAGTGGAATGGTCGCTGCCAATAGAACCTGTTTAAAGGGCATTGGCTGCTAATTTGGGTTTTTAATTTTGGGGATTGCGGCAGGGATTGAACAAGGTAGCCTGCAAAGCCCATGCCGGCAGCCAGGCAGCGGGCAAAAGAGCGACGCGAGGAGCTACTTTTGCTGCTTGCCTGGCCCGGCCTGGGCTGCGGACTACCTGTGAAAGCCCGTTCGCCGCCCCACTCTAAACCTTGTTTTTTCCTAAAAAAACGACGGCATTAACGTCGCCAAAGCCGAATCCGGCTTTGCCGGCGACCTGCAGTTCGCCGCCGAAATCGATTGTTTTTGAGGGTATGCAGCCTTGGTCAATGAGGTTTAGAATGCTTGGATGCACGTTTTCTGTGTTGAGCGAGGGGTGGGCAAATTGCCCCTCGATTTCGAGTGCAAGTGCTACCAATTCGATGGAACCGGCAGCGCCCAGGCAGTGCCCAATCATTGATTTGGTGCTGTTGATGATGGGGAAATTGCTGCCGCTGCGTTGCAGAGCACGGGTCCAGTTTTGAATTTCTAAGACGTCGCCCATGGTGGCGGTCAAGTGGCCTGAAATAAGATTGACCTGCCGGGCCTGAATTTGGGCGTCGGCCAAGGCTTGCTGAATGCAAAGCACCACGGCGTTTGGGTTTGGTGCAGTCATGCTGCCGCCTTGGCGCTGTCCTCCTGCGTTTACTGCGCCGCCGAGGTATTCGGCGTAGATGTGTGCACGGCGGGCCTTAGCGTGTTCGTATTCTTCAAGCACCAGGGCAGCCGCACCCGCCCCCGGAATGAAGCCGGCGGCGTTGGCCGACATGGGACTTGAAGCCCTTTGTGGCTCATGGTTGCTGCTTCGATTCAGGACTTTCATGGAATCAAATCCGCCCCACATATAGGGACCTTCTGCGTCGCAGCTGCCGGCAATCATAATGTCGGCCTTGCCGTACTGAATGCGTTCGGCGGCCAGGTAAAGGGCCTCGGTTCCTGTGGCACAGGCCGAAGAATTTGTGTAGCAATGGTTTCCCAATCCCAACAGCCCCGCCACCCAAGCACTAATTCCTGAAGCCATGGTTTGCTCTACCACCCGGCTTCCGAGCCGGCGCACTTCGCCCATGTCAAGTTTATAAATGGCATCGCGCAAGGGTTCAACGCCTGCAAGCCCTGTTCCGAATACGGTACCGGCATGTGCCAAGGGTGCCAAATCGGGTTTGGAATTAAGCTGAAACCCTGAGTCATGCCAGGCTTCCAATGCCGATAATGCTCCGTAAAGCATTCCGGAACTTTTCATAAAGCGTAAGGTCAACTCATCAAATCGATTTTGAAGGATTTTTGTAGGTACCTGAGGGCGACCGGAAATCTGGCAATTGAAACCTTTTTCGGCCAGTTCCGGATCGAATCGAAGGCCTGATTGGCCGGAACGGATGGCTTGTTTAAAGTTTGGAACTCCAACGGCGTTGGGTGCAACCACTCCCAAACCGGTTATGACAACTCTTTTCATGCTTTTTGTTCGGGAACCATCATGCCCGAAAGGGTACCCGAGCAAACCACGAGTCCCTCTTGGTTTTTCATGGTTACCTCGCACTGCAATTTTCTTAGGCGAAAGAACATTTTTTTAGATTCGACCCAAACCAAATCTCCGGGCAGCACCATTTTTTGAAATTTCACATCGGAAGAGGTAAAAAAGATTTTAACGGGGGGATTTTCGCCTTTGTGCATGCCTAGGCAAAAAATGCCAAGGGTAACCAATCCAATTTGGGCCATGGTTTCGGTTAAAATCACTCCAGGGGTTACGGGAAATCCCGGAAAATGACCCTGATAAAAAAGTTCATTTTCTTTAAATCGGTAGTAACCACGCACAAAGTCTTCGGAAATATCCGTCAGCCCGTCAATAAACCGAAAGGGGGGTTTTTGGGGAACTTTGTTCAAAATGGCCTGTACCAACTCTTCAGGTAAGGATTTTGAACTGGGTTGATTATATGAGTGATTCTCCTCCATCTACGGGAATAACGGCACCGTTTATCCAACGGGCTTCTGGTTGGCACATCAAATATACAACATTTGCGGCGTCTTCGGCTTGTGTGGCTCGACCAAGGGGGTGGTTTTTGGCTACTTCATGCAGGAGTTCCTTGCTGTTTGGCAATACGCTTAGAGCCGGAGTGTCGGTGATTCCGATTTCCAAAACATTGGTTCTAACGCCCAAGTTTGCAAATTCAACAGCCATATAGCGTGCGAGCGTTTCCAAAGCCGATTTGGCGGTACCGATGGCTGCATACCCGGGCAAAACCCTTTGTCCGCCGCGGCTGCTAAAGGCCAAATTGCACATGTGTGTTGCCAATAGATTGTGTTGGATTAATTCTTGGAGTACAAAAAACCAATTTAAAGCCATGGCGTCGAAAGTCAGGTTGAAGTCTACGGTCGAGAGCGGCTTTTGGTTTTTTATGGGATTAAGGTATCCGGGGCTACCCCGTGCCACACTGTGCAGCAGAAGATGAAATTGTATTCCGGCATTCCGGCATTCGTTCCAGACTTGCTGCCGCACATTGGCTTTGGTGATGTCGCCATTGAAGGGTAGAATGGTTTTTGGGTGCCGGGAATGGAATTCGGCCAAAAGGGATTCTTCGCGGGAACGCCGTTCGCGAAACCAGGCAAGCACAGGAATACCATGGCTGGCCAATTTTTTTACGCTGGCCAATCCCAATCCACTGGAACCGCCCAAAACCAAGGCCATGCTTTGACCTGCGAATTGCGGACTTATTTCCATTGCAAAGCCAGTTGCTGGGCCGAAAAGCCCGGTCCAAAACTCAACATGATGCCTTTTTGTCCGGCATGGCAACCCTGCTCTAAACAGGCCTTAAGAACAAACATTACGGTTGCCGACGACATGTTTCCGATGCTGCTAAGGACATTTCGGGTGTGCCTAAGGTCTTTGCCCATAGGTTGAACCAAAGATTCGACCATTTCAATGATTTTTTTGCCGCCGGGATGAAATACAAAGTGGTCAATCTCTTGCCATGTCCATCCAAGGTCGTTCAAAAATGGGGGAATAATGTTGGGGAAATGGGTTTCAATTTTTAAAGGGACGCCGGGATCCAGCACAATATGCAGGCCGTTTTCGCGCAGGTCAAAACCCATCATGCGCTCTTCTTCAAAAAAATGATACATGCGGGCATCGGTAATTTCAGCCTGATTTTCTTGAAAATCTTCGGGTGCAGAACTAAGCAGAGTGCAGGCCAATCCGTCGCCAAAAATGGCTGCCGATACAATGTTGGTGAAGCTGAAATCTTGAACCTGAAAGGTGGAGGTGGGCGATTCGAAGGAAAGGACTGCGGCCCGTTTTCCGGGTTTGGCTTTCATCAATTCGAAGGCGTAGCTTAGCCCTGAAGTACCACCTGCACAACCCATTTCAGTAACAGGTAGGCGAAGTACATCGCCCCTCATTTTTAAGCGGTTTACCAAAAAGGCATCCATCGAAGGAATCATAATTCCCGTGCATGAGGTGGTTATTAAGTAATCGATTTGGGTGGGTAACCAGGCCGCTTCATCCAAGGCCTTTATCAAAACTTTTTCTGCCAAAGGAATCATTTCGCGGATAAAAACATCGTTGCGTTGGGCAAACGATTTTAAGGAAAAGACCTCTTGAATGGGAATAATGGAGTGCCGAGCCAGAACTCCTGAGTTTCGAAAAATACGCCTTGCTTTTTCTTTGTCGCGTTCCGATTGGCCCTGCAACCATTGTTCAAGGTAGGTTAAAATGGTTGGAGCCTCTTCGCGGTGAGCCGGAAGTTCCGTGGCAACCTGAACAATTCGGACGGATTCAATCATGATAGGCACAAATAAAAAAACGACCGGGAAAGGATGGATAAAAAACGACCTTGCCCCAACCGGCCTGCAAAAATACAGATTTCAATTCCCTTTGACCAAAGGAACGTAAAACAGATACGGCTCCGTCGTGCTTTGACATGGCCGACAAACCTAAGATTTCGGATAAAATGCGAAATCCATAGTAGGCGAATGGACTTCTTTGCAGGTCTTCAAAAATCACCCCCCGATGCACCAAAGGTTTTAATTGAGCTAAAAAATTGGGCAATGTCTGTGCATCAATGTGGTGCAAAAAAAGGGTTCCTATGGCCCAATCCACCGGAGTATCCAATCCTTTTAAAACCTGCAATGCATCGCCCTCCATCCATTCAATTTCGGGTTCTTGGCTTTGTATAGCCCGGATTAATAGGTTTGAATTCCAATCTATCCCAAGCCATTCCAACTGCCTATCTTTTAATTTCCGGTTAAGCTCTAATAATCCTAACCCACTGCCACAGCCCAATTCTGCAATGCGATTTCCTCCTTTTGACTCCAGCCGGGCTTTGAGCAGCCTGCACCAGCGGCGGTAAATCCCCATCCCCATGTTTAGGCGGTGGATTTCATTCAGGTTTTGGTGCAACGCCTTTTCATCTACCGGGCCGTCCATCCATTCTGATTCGTTGCTGCGAATCGAAAAATCAGGCATGCGGTAAAATGGGTTTTCCGTGGGAATGAGCCAAAACATAACGCAATGCAAAGGGAAGAGCCTTTGCACCCATCAAGGCAAGGTCAGAAATGCCCGGACGACCAAACACTTGTTGAATGCCTCTGCTCAAGGCCAAGCGCCCCCTAACCTCTTTGTTCCAAAGTGCTTGATACATTTTCAAGACTTGGGTTTTGTTTTCGCTTTTGAAATCAACTGTGCGCATGGCACTATGAAGCAAATGGGCAGTCCGAACAGCCAGAGCCATACCATTTCCAAATAAAGGAGCTACCAGTCCTGTGGCATCGCCCACAAAGGGAACGGAATCTTGAACGGGTTGTTTTTTACCAAACCTGATTCCGCTGATGGCAAGGGGTTCTTCAAATACGGGTTCGTGGGTATTAAAAAAGGAAAACAGGGCTTTGTTTTTGTGCATGACCATTTCTTGAAACGGCTGTAAGCCTCCGGCGGCCTGCAATTCCTTTGTTTTTACCAGGTAGGAAACATTGATGCGTTCACCCTCTACCGCCGAAATTCCGGCATAACCGCCCCTGAAATTATGCAGAGCCACACTATTCTGCGGCCATTGTCCCTTAAAATGCATTTTTATTCCTGTGAACAACTGAGTGTCGGCCAAAAAAGACCGATTAAAATGGTTGTCAAGCCGAGACCTTTTCCCATGAGCAGAAATGTACCAAGGGGCAGAATATTCTTGGCCGGATCTGTCCACAAGGTGGTTTAAGTTTGCTTCGGCATGATGCCCCAACACCTCGGCCTTTTCAATGACCTTTACCCCCTTTTTTTCTGCCCGCTCCTTTAAAAACAGGTCTAAAGCAAATCGGCTAATGCCTAAGGCCTCCATGTCAAGGTGCGTTTTAAGACGACGGTTCCCCGTGCTGCTCAATTCAAAAGTGTTGATGCGAACAGGACTAAGGTTGTCAATCGGCAAATCAAGGGAATGCAAATAGGGCAGAACCTCTGTGCTAATAAATTCCCCACAAACGCGGTGGCGTGGATATTCAGCGGCCTCTAACAATGTAACCTGCAAACCCTCTTGCTGTAATGCATTTGCCAAAACCAGCCCGGCAATACCTCCACCGGAAATTAACACATCAGGTACATATTCCCTCATACAAGACAAAAGTACAAAAGCATTACCCCCTACCACTGATTGTTCGCATTTTTACTTAAGCCCAATATTTTTTACCAATCCATGTGAATTGCAGAAAGAGTGCCAAAAAACAAACAAAGAAAATGTTCTAAAACATGTTAAAAATCGTCTGAAAATTCGTCTTTACTGCAAGCCAAAAATGCAACCGGAGCAAGGTTTTAACAGAAAAAAGTAGGGCTTCGAAACTTCTGAAAAGATTGCAAATCAAGGGAAAGAAAAAAAAGGCAGAAATTATGGTAAAAAAAAACAGGAGTAGAAGGAAGAAAAAAACCAAAGCAAGGGAGAGGAAAGAGGGTAAAAAAGGAAAAAAAAATTGTTTTTGACTTGACAAATCAAAATGCCACCCGTACCTTTGACGAAGTTCATCGATGATACTAAAATTTTTGGCTTCGTCACGTATTTGGGGTGGCGAAGGACAGCTAGGGTTCTTTTAGATGTGAGCTATGGGAATTTGGGGAAAGCTGAAAAGCCGGAACCGGTTCGCCTTGGGGGTCTCAGAAAAGCTCTCTAAATCTGCAGAGGTAACTTTGCGGGTGTAGGGAGCGGGAGCTTGGGAATGAGACTGGTGAAAGTGGTAGATTCACCTTTATCGGATAGGGAATTGAGAGGAGATTTGGAAGAGAGTAGAGAAGAGGGGAAAGAGGAAGTAATCCAGATTGAATTTCAAGGATGCTATGATTTGGGGAAAAAGTATGTAGAGGATTTGGAGAGTCTAATCAGCCTTTTTGTGGGTGGATGTGGCTCTAAAGGCATTCGTCGTAACTTTCAAATGGGTACCCTTACCAAGGGCCATCCTGCAAGAAAGATTCCCTTAAAAAACCGGAACGGCCGTTAAAAATCCAATCTCCCCCCAAAAAAACAGAGGGTACCCTTACCAAGGGCCATCCTGCAAGAAAGATTCCCTTAAAAAACCGGACCGGCAAAATCAAGGTGCCCCCAAAAAAATCCGTGTTTGCTGTCAATTTCAATTGGGCCACCTGACCAAGTTGCCCCGCATTTATTTCAGCTTAAACTTTTTTTTCGCTAAATCTGTTGGGTTGAACCCGACAACAAAGCAATTACTTTAAATATCCGCTTATTAAATTATTTGCATAATGGCTTGCTTTTGAGTTTTGATTATATTTTTGTTGGCTAATCAAGTTTTGGTCAAATGAAAAACGTTAATCTTTGCATCCTAATCTGCACTTTACCATTGATTTTTGTTCAGGCTCAAACAAACCCGTCCCCAAGGTCTTTGCCGTATTCTGAAAATTTTAATGGCATGGTAGCACCAACCTATCCTACAGGTTGGGTGGGTTGGAGTCAAGCTACTGCTGGCATTGCATTCCAAACCGCAGCACCCACAGGCGACCGCATCTTAACCGGCAACGGAACGGCCGCAAGTACCACCAACAACGTTTATGATTTTTCTCAAAAATTAGGCTTTTTGAACAGTGCCAGCACCAATAATGCTGTAGCAACGGCCTTAATAACCTCTGGACTTGCAAGCATTACCGTAAATTATTCAATCATGACCATTCGCGACAACAATGAACGCGTTAACGTGGTTGGATTGCAATATCGGATTGGTACTTCCGGAGTCTTTACCAACATTCCCGGTTCAGAATACAATAACAATCTCACAATTCAAGTAGCAGGCAATGCGGGTGTCAATATCCAAACAAGAAACATCACCCTACCCGCAGCTTGCAACAACCAACCGGTGGTTCAGTTGCGTTTTATTTGTAAAGACTCCGCAGGTGCAGGGGCACGTCCAAGTTTTGCCATCGATAACTTTTCCGCCTCTGGAATCAGTTGCTCTGGATTCTCGATTTCCGCCTCTGCGCTATCCTCCACTACTTTTTGCCAAGGCGGCTCCGTCGTTCTCAAAGCTACCGGTGCAAACAGTTTCCTTTGGAACAACAATCAAAGCGGAGATTCAATCGTTGTAACCCAATCCGGTTCTTATTCTGTTGTCGGTACAAACCAAGCAGGTTGCACAGCCGGTGCCGGACCTATTTCAGTTACGGTTCATCCTAAACCTGTGCTTAGTATCGCCCCAAACGGACCAACAGTGTTTTGCCAAGGCGATTCGGTAACTTTGGTGGCCTCTGGAGCTACTAATTACAGCTGGAATTCAGGCCAAAATTCGGATTCAATTACGGTGTCAACCGCAGGAAATTATCAGGTTATTGGTACAACTCAAAACGGTTGTTCAGATTCTACCAACCTTCAGGTTGTTGTAAACCCTTTGCCTTCCATAAGTATTTCTTCGAACAGCCCATTAACATTTTGCCAAGGAGGTCAGGCCACCTTGGTGGCATTTGGAGCTCAAACCTATCAGTGGTCTTCCAATTCAGTGGGTGATTCCATCGTCGTTCAGCAATCGGGCGGGTATTATGTTGTTGGTACCGACCAAAACGGTTGCTTTGACACTTCTCAAACGCTTCAAATAATTGTAAATCCCTTGCCCGTGGTAACCATTAGTCCAAATGGACCGACCACTGTTTGTCAGGGAACACCGGTTGTTTTTACCGCTCAGGGTGCCAACAATTATGTATGGCCTTGCGGATGCCCCGGACAAACCCAGAACATCGTAATTTCAGGGCCGGTAACCGTTTGGGGTACCGACCAAAATGGCTGCAGCGACTCTTCAAATACTGAAATGGTAACGATAAATCCCAATCCTTCTGCACAAATAATTCCAGGTGGCCCCACTGTTTTCTGCCAAGGCGGTTCGGTTAGTCTTAACGGAGTAATTGGCCTGAGCAATGCATGGAGCAACGGTCAAACCGCCGATTCCATCACAGTGAATCAGTCAGGCGTGTATACTTTAACGGTAACCGATAGCAATGGCTGCACCGACAGCACCTTCATTCAGGTAACCGCCAATCCTCTTCCTTCCATTTCCATTTCCGCTTTAGGAAATACCACCTTATGCCAAGGCGACAGTGTTGAAATTGCTGCCACAGGAGCTGTACTTTATCAATGGAACAATGGTGCCTCTTCTTCAAGCATTTGGGCCAGTACTTCAGGGACATTTTCAGTATTTGGTACCGATCAAAATGGATGTTCCGACAGTTCCAATGCAATTTCAATTTCTGTTTTAAATCCCCCGGTTGTTCTGCAACAGCCTGTCAATGTTCAGGAAATGGTTGGCAATACAGCAACATTTTCTGTAAGCTCTCAAGACCTTACCGATATGTTCCAATGGCAGGGAAATACCGGCTCCGGGTTTCAGAATCTAAGCAATGGAGGTCAGTATTCCGGCGCAACAACAAATCAACTTAGCATCAGCAACGTATCTTTGGCCAATTCGGGTTACATCTTCCGTTGTCAAATAAGCAATATGGCTTGCTCTACCAACAGCCAGCAGGCTACTTTAACGGTTAGTCCGAACTCAAGTTTCGGAGATGAGGTAAGTACAGTTTTCAGCGTTTTCCCAAATCCTGCTCAAGATTTCATTTCGGTTTGGCATAGTGGAAAAGTAGGTTCAATGCCCTACGTATTGACCGATGTGCAGGGTCGAATTCTAGAACAGGGCAAGCTTAATCCGGGTACTACAACGCTGAATATTGGGTTTTTACCTGTCGGCAGTTACCAAATTTCTGTGGGTTTAAGCACAATTCGCTTCGTTAAAGAGTAAATTTTCGGGAAATTCCGGGAGTTTTTTTGGGCGCTTAATCCGGCTGTCGCTTCAAGTCCTCGCCCTGCCAAGCTGCCGGCTTCGCGCTGCGGTGGCTCCTCGCGTCGCCTCCTCGCTGCGGCCGGCAGTCTTGGCAGTGCTGTGGGCTTTCCGACTCCATCCGGAGCGCGGACTCAAGAGTAAATATTGGTTTAGAATTGAAATTTATCACTGAAAAGGGATGAGAAATTTGTTCAGGCAATCGAAGGAGTTGCCAAGGGAATGGGGTTGGCGAATTTATCCACGCCGATTAGAGCCGCACCCCAACCCAAAAAAGGCAGGATGGACTCCCTTAAGGGCTGTCCGCACTTTTACTCCACAAATAGGAATCCTCAAAAATTTATCCGGCTAGCCTCCACTCCATCCTTCCCCTCTTCCAACTTCCCTACCCAAACTTCCTTTTAAATC
>Ga0214917_10000596_pt1 | contig 47107 bp, 42 predicted proteins | sample LL_1208_BB_MetaG_FD_177983 | JGI IMG/M metagenome (GOLD analysis project Ga0214917, IMG submission 177983) | Freshwater microbial communities from Lake Lanier, Atlanta, Georgia, United States - LL_1208_BB | ecosystem: Environmental > Aquatic > Freshwater > Lake | place: USA: Georgia | collected... | reverse complement strand
AGAACTTTTGGAAATCCAAAAGACAATAGTATTGAAGGAATTTTGAAATCTATAACCCAAACATTTGATGGTACTTATCTCTATCCAACAATTGAAGAACAAGCGGCTAATTTACTTTATTTCATCATTAAAAATCATCCATTTTCAGATGGAAACAAAAGAATTGGTGCGTTTTTTTTCGTATGGTTTCTTGACAAAAACAATCATCTGTTTAAAAATAATGGAGAAAATAAAATCAATGAAAATGCCCTAATTGCTTTAGCTCTTTTAGTCGCTCAAAGTAATCCAAATGAAAAAGAATTAATGATAAAACTTATCTGTAATTTGATAAATAAATAACTCTGCCATCTGCTAACAGCGGTTTTGCAAAAAAGCCTGCCCCAGCGGGCTTGCGGTGGCTCCTAAAGTCGCCTCCGCGCCACGCGGGCCAAGCTCCGCCACCCTTGCGGGCAAGCTTCGTCAATCCCTGCCGCGAGCGCCATCAACATAAAAGTATTGATTTTCAAGGATTTATGCAATCCAAATTGAGGGAAAAAAAAATTTAACAAAACTTTTCAAAAAAATACTGCCCTTGCCCTTGACACTAAAAATTCACCTTGATACCTTTGTAGCACACCGGTGATACGTTCTTTAAAATATTAAGCTTCGTCACGTAAAGGGGTGGCGAAGAACACTTCGGGTTTTTTTATGTTGTGAAGTCTGTTATGAGTTTATTGATAGGCTAAATGCTTGTCGTAGATTCATATGGGGAGTCTCAGAAATGCTTTCATTTTCATTGGAGGAAACTTTGATGAAATTGTTAGCGGGAATCTCGGGTATGAGACTGAGTTGGTGTGGCAGATCAGCTCATTTAGATTAAGGGAATTGAAAAAGATGGTTGGGGATTTAAGGAATGAAATCCATCCGACATCTGTTTTGATTGCTTAGATTTTGGTGGAAAAAGGCGGCCTTGCCCAAGGGAAGACATCCTGCCAGTTTTTGGTTGGGATGCAAAACTATTGGCCTAAACTCAACACTGTAACCCTTCCCTTACAACACAGTCTGCTCTCGGAAAAAATGAAGGGAAGTGGAAACAGCGGATTAAGGGGAAAAACCTATATTCGGCTAAGGAATTAAGGAAAATTAACCTTTAACTTGAGCCACTATTGCGGCAAATGCTTCAGGGTTATTCAAAGCCAAATCGGCCAAGGTTTTGCGGCTAAGTTCTAGCCCATTTTTGTGAACTGCCCCAATGAATTGAGAATAGCTCATGTCGTGCATGCGTGCGGCTGCGTTAATCCGCTGAATCCATAAAGCACGGAAATTGCGCTTTTTGGTTTTACGGTCTCTGTAGGCGTAGCCAAGGCCTTTTTCAACAGAGTTTTTTGCAACCGTCCACACGTTTTTTCTACGACCAAAGGATCCTTTGGCCAACTCTAGGACTTTCTTTTTCCTGGCTCTTGAGGCTACTTTGTTTACGGAACGTGGCATCGGTGAATGGTTTTAATTAAAAAATATTTTATTTCAACAGCATTAAGCGAACATTGTTTTGATCGGCGGGGTCGACCAAGGTGAAATGCGTTAAATTGCGTTTCCGCTTGGTGGACTTTTTAGTCAGGATGTGACGCTTGAAGGCATGCTTCCGCTTCACTTTGCCTGTACCGGTTAAGGTAAACCGCTTTTTGGCACTTGAGTTGGTTTTCATCTTTGGCATAACGCGTATAAATTAAACCCAAATGGGTGATTACTTTTTCTTTTTTGGACCAATCATCATGGTCATTCGTTTGCCTTCCAGTGTGGGTAGGTTTTCTACTTTACCAAATTCTTCCAATTCTTGGGCAAATTTCAGCAGAAGTACCTCGCCCTGGTCTGAGAATACAATCGACCGACCTTTAAAGAACACATAGGCTTTGACTTTGGCACCCTCGTTTAAGAACCCTTTTGCATGATTCAGTTTGAACTGAAAATCATGGTCATCGGTTTGAGGGCCAAAGCGAATTTCCTTTACCACCACTTTTGAGGCATTGGCTTTAATTTCCTTTTGCCTGCGTTTTTGGTCGTACAGGAATTTCTTGTAATCAATCACCTTGCAGACGGGAGGTTCGGCTTGGGGAGCAATTTCCACCAAATCAAGTTCTTGTTCTTCCGCCATTCTCAGGGCTTCCCTTAAAGCATAAATACCTGGTTCAATGTTATCTCCCACCAAACGAACCTGTTGGGCTCGAATTCGGTCATTAATTTTATGCTCCGGCTCTGCTTGTTGTCGCCGGGGCTTAAACGGAGTACGCTGTCTCAGAATATTTTTACTTTAAGTTACTGATTCAAATGCCTGTTAATTTCTTCAAGGAAACGATTTTTGAACTCTAGAATACTCATTGAGCCCAAATCACCTTTTCCATGCCCGCGGACCGACACCTTCTCTTCGGCTTCTTCTTTCTCTCCAACAATCAGCATAAACGGGAGTTTACGCATTTCGTTATCGCGAATTTTTCGGCCTATGGACTCGGTACGCCGGTCAACGAGGGTGCGAATATCGGAATTATTCAATAAATCAGCAACTTTTTCCGCATAGTCTAGGAATTTGTCGCTGATTGGCAACACAACAACCTGCTCCGGACTAAGCCAAAGCGGAAAATTTCCTCCGCAATGCTCGGTTAAAACGGCCACAAACCGTTCCATAGAGCCAAAAGGCGCCCTATGTATCATCACCGGCCTGTGCTTTTGATTGTCTTGGCCTGTATATTCCAATTCAAATCGTTCTGGCAAGTTATAATCTACTTGAATGGTTCCCAACTGCCAGCTGCGGCCCAAGGCATCTTTCACCATAAAATCAAGCTTTGGGCCGTAAAATGCGGCTTCTCCATACTCTACCACGGTTGTAAGGCCTCGCTCGGCAGCAGCCTCAACAATGGCCGATTCGGCCTTTTCCCAGTTTTCGTCTGACCCAATGTACTTGCTTCTGTCTTCTTTTGAACGCAAACTCACCTGAGCGCGGTAATCAGAAAAGTTCAGCGATTTAAACACGTACAAAACCAGATCAATCACTTTAACAAATTCATTTTTAACCTGATCTGGCCTGCAAAAAATATGGGCATCGTCTTGGGTAAAACCGCGTACTCGGGTTAATCCATGCAATTCACCGCTTTGTTCATACCGATACACCGTACCAAATTCCGCCAATCGAAGAGGCAAATCTCGGTAGCTTCTAGGCTCGGCCTTGTAAATTTCACAATGGTGTGGGCAGTTCATGGGTTTGAGCATAAACAACTCTCCTTCTTCGGGAGTTTCTATGGGTTGAAAGCTATCAGCTCCATATTTATCCCAGTGCCCGCTTGTTTCATACAAGGCTTTGCTGCCAATGTGCGGAGTAATTACGGGCTGGTATCCTGCCTTACGCTGAGCCGTGCGCATAAACTGTTCAAGACGTTCCCGAAGGGCAGCACCTTTGGGAAGCCAAAGGGGTAATCCTTTCCCTACACGTTGACTGAAAGCAAACAAGCCCAATTCCTGCCCTAATTTTCGATGGTCCCGCTTTTTTGCCTCCTCCAACAGCTCTAAATGCTCCTTCAGCATGCTTTGCTTGGGAAATGAAACCCCATAAATTCGGACCAATTGCTTATTTTTTTCATTTCCCCTCCAATACGCCCCAGCCAAATTCAGCAATTTAACGGCTTTAATGTATGCGGTATCGGGAATATGACCTCCGCGGCATAGGTCAGTAAAACTACCCTGGTCGCAAAAGGTTATTTCGCCATCCGCAAGATTTTCAATCAATTCCACTTTATATGGGTTGTTCCTTTTCCGGTAATAATCCAAAGCATCAGCCTTTGAAATGGGATACAGCGAAAACGTATTCGCCTGACGGGCGAATTCCATCATTTTTTCTTCAATTCGGGTTAAATCATCGGCTCCAGGGGCAGAATCTCCAAAATCGATATCGTAATAGAAACCATTTTCAACGGCGGGTCCAATAGTAAAAAGGGCGTGAGGATAAAGTGCTTGGACGGCTTCGGCCAGCACATGAGCGCTGGAATGCCAAAAGGCTGATTTGCCTTCGGCATCTTGCCAGGTAAGTAATTTCAGGCTGGCATTTTGATTTAGTGGGGTCGAGGCCTCTTTTATTTCGCCGTCAATGTTTGCTGCTAGAACTTGGCGTGCCAAGCCCTGGCTTATGGATTCGGCTACTTGCATGGCGGTTGTTCCCAGAGGGTATTCTCGAACCGAACCATCGGGAAGGGATATTTGAACCATTGAAATCATGGGGATAAAGATATTACATTCAAGGACTGAAATGCGAATGGAATGGGTAGCTTGTGCTGCAATGGCGATGAAATTTGCATTTGATACTTAGAATTGAGGGGGCTGCGGCAGGGATTGAACACGGTAACCCGCAAGGTTGGCGGGGTTCGGCCCGCGAGGTGCGGAGGCGACTTTAGGAGCCCCCGCAAACCCGCTGGGCCAGCCCCCGGCAACCGCGGATTTACCGGTGAAAGCCCGCAGCCGCCCAAAAAAAAATAAATAGGCATTGCTCTCAGGCAAACTCCGTGCTGTGAGCCTACCTTATTATTTTAAGGAATTTGTTGGGTATAGGCTGCCGGCAGAGTGCCTCCGGTAAGGCTTTGACCGTAGTAAATGGCGACCCTGCCCACGGAACCGTCGCCAGGCCGCCAGGTAGGATCCCATCCATAATTTCCACCTCGCGGTCCGGCAAAAGCCTTTACCTTCTGACTTCCCAACCACATTTGGTTTCCTTTCAGGAAAATACTTCCGCCGGCCCCACCCCCTGTGGCACTGTATTGAGTATTTACTCCAGAGCCGCCACCTGCACGAACCTCACCTTGAACCTCCAATCTTTTGAAAAAAAACGCAACCATTCCACCGCCATTTCCACCGCGATTCACATTTGTTGAATAGGATTGATAGGTAGAGCCGGCGGCGGAACCCATAAACCATTTGGATAAATCGGAAGTTCCGTATGGGTTTCCCGGTTGACTTTCGGAGGGTCCTGAGGGTATTGCCAAATCGCCTACGGCGCCATATCCTCCGCCACAAGTCCTTTGTCCCCAATTTCCATTGGCAACCTGAACTGTAGGAAATTTATCTTCGGAATGTCCGGATATTCCGAGTTGAAAGGCCGAATACCCCCGAATATCTTCGCTGTTTGAACCAAAAACCGCGGCACTGCGGTAGCCTTTGGCATTCATATCTATGGCTCCATTGACAAAAATGGTATCGTTAGAGCGGAAACTTAAAATTCCGCCGGTGGTGCCGTTCCAGGCGTCGGCAGTAAGGGTAGCCCCGACATTTATGGTAACTTTCCCGTAATTAGGAACCCGTTGCAGCAGCACTCGTTGATGTGTGGCAGTGGTTCCGATGTTTAGATCGTTCAATACTCCATCGCCGTAAAATTGGCTTTTAGAGCCTGAGAATACCACCACATTGTTGCTGATGGATTTGACACGAAGGAATTCTCTGTTGCCTACGTTGGGATGATTGGCAGGAGTACCTTGCAGATTGATTAGGAGGATTTCGTCGCCTTGGACCAGGCAACCAGCCGCCGGAGTTGATTGCAGGGTGGCCGAGGTATCGTTTAAGGCTGTGATGGAGTATGAAATTGCATCGGCACAATTCCGCCCTGCGGCGATGTTGTCGGTGTTTAGGTTTTTGTTGCTGCTGACAATGATCGAACCGTCGCTGCCTGAGCCTCCATTTCCGGATGGAATCAACACCCTTGCGGTATCAGCAGTTCCCCAACAGCCGCTGGAGTTTTGAGCCTGAACTTGGATTTGAAGGGTTGAGGTATTCAACCCATTGTTTTGCAAAATCTGTTGAAAAGCTAATCCGGTTTGGGCTTGGGCGCCCGTGATGGAGGAGTTTTGGATGGGAGTCCAGAAAACAGTTGCATTTTGCATGTTCAAGCTGGCTTGAAACGAGGTAGCAGTTCCGCTTAGAATGGTATCAAGTGCAGGGTTAAGAGTTAGGGTGGGAAGGGTATCGAAACTAAGGTGGTAAAATGCCGAATTGGAAGTGCAGTTATTGAAAGTGGTGCTAACCTGATACCAACCGGTATCGGCGATGGTTAATCCTTGCAAAGCAATTGCTTGAGTACCAGCAGTAAAACCGTTTGGACCTGCCCAGGAATAGGTTCCCCCGGGCAAGGGACTGGCAGACAAATGAAGGGTATCGCCCAAACATGCATTTCCGGAAACGGAAATGTTGGGGTCCGGGAATCCGCAATTAAAGCAAGCTTGGCGCCAACCGTTTGCAAAGAACATATTGAGGCAACCCGTGCCGGTGTTCAGAACAATAAGTCCTTGGGCAGGAGAAACGATGGAATCTCGTTGTGCTGTTGTGAGCCGGGGAAGCAAAAATCCTTGTTTTAGGCTTTGCAGTTCCAACACGGCGCTGGAGTCAGGGCTTCCGCCTTGAGCAGAAATTTTCACACCCTGAAGCCTCAATGTTCCTGTTCCCGAGAGGATAAAAGCGGAGATAAGGAAGAGAATTTGTTTTTTCATACCCTAAATAATTATAAAATTACTTTAATAATATGAATTAAATGTAAAGATTAGAATTAAGGCAAAAAAAAGGGCGACCGGATGGTCGCCCTTAAACATTGAAAAAGAGAGGATTAATAATCCATTCCGCCACCCATGGGAGGCATGGCAGGAGCTTTAGACTCCTCTTTTTTGTCGGCAATGACGCACTCGGTGGTGAGCAACATACCGGCAATCGAGGCAGCGTTTTCTAAAGCTACGCGGCTAACTTTAACCGGGTCAATTACTCCAGCCTTCATCATCGGCTCGAACGTTTCAGTTCGGGCGTTGTAGCCTTCGTCTTCTTTGGCTTCCTTCACGCGTTGAATCACGATGCTGGCTTCTTGACCGGCGTTGGCTACGATTTGGCGCAGTGGCTCTTCCAAGGCACGGCGAATGATGTTAACCCCAAAGGTTTCGTCGTCGTTTTCGCCGGTAAAACCGTCCAAAGCTTGAATGGTACGGATGTATGCAACCCCGCCGCCGGGAACGATGCCTTCTTCTACCGCAGCACGGGTAGCATGTAGGGCGTCGTCAACGCGGTCTTTTTTCTCTTTCATTTCGACCTCGGTTGCAGCCCCTACGTACAAAACGGCAACTCCACCGGACAATTTGGCCAAACGTTCCTGCAGTTTTTCGCGGTCGTAATCAGAGGTAGTGGTTTCCATCTGAGCTTTGATTTGACCTACGCGGGCGGTTATTTCGTCTTTATTTCCGGCTCCATTGATGATGGTGGTGTTGTCTTTATCGATTACTACTTTTTCGGCTTTGCCTAGGAAAGTAATGTCGGCGTTTTCCAATTTGTAGCCGCGTTCCTCGCTGATGGCGATTCCGCCGGTTAAAACGGCAATGTCTTCCAACATGGCTTTGCGGCGGTCTCCGAAGCCCGGGGCCTTAACAGCGGCCACCTTAAGGGTTCCGCGCAGTTTGTTTACCACCAAAGTAGCCAAAGCTTCGCCGTCAACTTCTTCAGAAATAATCAACAATGGGCGTCCGCTTTGAGCAACTTTTTCTAGAACGGGTAGTAAATCCTTCATGCTGCTGATTTTCTTATCGTAAATCAAGATGTACGGATTTTCCAATTCGGCTTCCATTTTTTCGGCATTGGTAACGAAATAGGGAGAAAGGTAACCACGGTCAAACTGCATGCCTTCAACCACTTTCACTTCTGTTTCGGTTCCTTTAGCTTCTTCCACAGTGATAACACCTTCTTGACCAACGCGTTGCATGGCCTCGGCAATCAATTTACCAATGGTGCTGTCGGAATTGGACGAAATGGCTGCTACTTGCTCAATTTTTTGAGAATCACCGCCCACTTCTTTGGCCTGGGCACGTAGGTTGGCAACAACAACCGCAACGGCTTTATCGATACCGCGTTTCAAATCCATTGGATTGGCGCCTGCGGCTACGTGTTTTAGACCGGCAGTTACAATGGCTTGAGCCAAAACGGTAGCAGTGGTAGTTCCATCGCCGGCAATATCTGCGGTTTTAGAGGCAACTTCTTTCAGCATTTGAGCTCCCATGTTTTCGATGGGGTCTTCCAATTCAATTTCGCGAGCCACGCTAACACCGTCTTTGGTAACAGAAGGGGCACCAAATTTTTTGTCGATGATAACATTTCGGCCTTTGGGACCTAAGGTAACTTTAACCGCATTTGCCAATGCGTCAACGCCGACTTTCAATTTAGTCCGAGCGTCAATGTCAAATAAAATGTCTTTAGCCATTTTTTGTAGTTTTTAAGATTTTAAAGAAGGATTAAAGAATTGCAAAAATGTCAGATTCACGCATGATTAAGTAATCTTTGCCTTCGTGGTTGATTTCCGTGCCGGCATACTTACCGTAAAGCACAACATCACCAACTTTGCAGGTCATGGGCTCATCTTTTTTACCGTCGCCAACGGCAACGATGGTTCCGCGTTGCGGTTTTTCTTTGGCCGTGTCCGGGATGTAAAGACCTCCGGCTGTTTTTTCTTCAGCTGTTGCAGGCTCCACGATTACGCGGTCTGCCAATGGTTTGATACTTAAGTTTGACATAATTTTTAAATTTTGCTTTGGCTTTATCTAATTGCATGCCAAAGGCAAATTGACTGCCAATCGCGTCAAATTTTCATTGGATTTAAGACAAACTGCCTAAAAACGAAAAAACTACTGACAATATGGCACAGCTATGGAGAGGAGTGCGTTGCAGGGGGCTTGTTATTTCAGAAAAGAGGTGCTTTTTGCTGGATTAAGAGGCATTTTTGGCTTATGTTGCCCTTGGGATTTCGATTAGGGATTGGCTGGGATTCCAAGCCGAAGGAAGAAAGATTGCTGCCATTGGTGGCCTGGAAATTGAGCTGGTTCATAGCTCCATTGAGCTTGCCAGCCTAGGGAAAAACCCTTGTACAAGGGAAAATTCAGTTCGGCCTTACCCCTGCCCGACCAGGATTGCAGTTCTTCAGGAGGGGAAAAGACATGGGCTTTCAGCAAATATGTTTCACCGAGCTTGCCTTTTTTTTCCCAAAGAATTTCGGCATTCCAACCCCATTTCAGGTGGGGGTTTTCCCCCAATGGTTCTATTCCCCAAACCCCTGTTGAGCTGGTATCGGATCCTGAGTACCTGTGCAAGACAAAGTTCAATTTAGCACCTGCCAAGCCCGCATGCAACCTAAGGTTGTTCCAAAGGCGGCAGGTCAATCCAAAGGAAAGGAAAACGATGCCCGGATTCAATAAAAAGGGTTCGGTTTCGAAATCGGATTCGGGTTTTTGTCCCTTTGAAAAAGACCTGAGCTTTTGCAACCAGAGTTTAGGAAGCCAACGGGTTTCAAGCTGTTGACCGTATTCCAGGAGCAAGGAATGAGGCAGGCTGTCTTGACCTGCAATTCTCCAGCCCAACCGACATCCTAAAACAAGTCGATCATTGACCATGGAGTAGAGAGAATCGGGAATCCAAGCACCCTGACCTTCAAGCAAAATCGGAACTTGAAACGACCAACGGCCGGAGCGCCAAAGCAGAGTTGACTCCAAAAGAGCATTCATCAGCCAAATGTTTTGAGCTTGCAATTCCCCCTGCCAGTTTTTTGAAAAAGTGCCTTGACCGGAAACAGCCAACCTAATGGTATGCTCGCTGACGCGGGCATCGGGCAGGGAGTCTTGAGCGATTAGTTTGAAAGAAAAATTCGGCATCAAAAAAATCAGAGAAGCCAATGCATGCAAGTAAACAAGTCGGGGCGAATCGGAAAAAAGGGAGGAAAAAGGAATGTAGGGGTTTGCCGGGATGTTTTTGTGACTAAAAAGTCTTTCAACGAATCGTTCGAGAGCAATTAAGGCTTCCACCCTACCCAATCCGCGCTCAGAATCCAATGCTCCCATTCTTCATCCTTTCTGGATTTGAGTCGATTTTCAACAGAATCGACCCAACGGTGTAATCCGGGTGTATAGCAAGTCCAAAGAGAAACAACCCTTGGTTTTCCTAGGGGCAAGGGCAATGGTTTGCCGTTGAGTTGCCTCCATCCAAGGGCACGTTGTTCCCATTGAAGGGAGTCCAAAGGCAGACGGCGGGTCAGATCACCGACCTCTAAAAATTGCAAAAAAGTTTTATCGCAATCGTTGTTGCTGCGCCGGTACATCAAGAAACCATGCCCGTTGAATACCCAAACCGATGGAAGCCGAGGCAAGTGGTAAAATGTGTGGTACCAGGCTAAGGAATCCAAATAGCCAATGTGATGTGCAGGCCAATTCCGCTTGGTTCCCCAAATGGCAAGGTCGGAAGTATACACCTTTTTGGGCTTAGTTACCCCGAGCAAGAAGGGGAGGCATGACAGCGGCAAAGCCGCCATCATGCCAATCCAGATTAACCGTTTCAAAGGATTAGAGTTAAAGATGAGCCGCTCCGTTCGATTGGATAATTTCCGGGGCGAATCCGATATCCCTCAGGCAATCCCAAATTTCGGCATACGTTTGCGGGCACCACTGTTTCAACTTCAATGACGAAATGCCCTTTCGAGAAAAAGGAATCGTAAGCGGTTCTGTTCATGCCCTTATTCCGATCGAACACCAACTTTAGTTTTTTGTTGGCAGATTGGCTGGCGGAGGCAAAACCGGTTCGGTCATTTAGAGCGGAATTCCCACCCTTAATGATTAAAACAAAGTCGCAAATTCCAAAGCCCCTGCACTCCCCTTCCGGCCTTTGGCGGCCAAAAACGATATAAAGATCGATAATAATTCCATCGGGATTTGCCGCATTGAAGTGCGGTTGCGCCATGGAACTTTGCTTAGGGGTTGCCGCATGAATTCCTGATCCAATCAGGCAAGTAAGTAAAAAAAGAAAACTAAAACGCACCATAAGTACATGATTTACATGAATGTGTCCGACAACGTGTCGGTTTCACTTATGGCCTTTGGGGAGTAGAATCAGAACGACAAAACAAATTTACGGAAGCGGAATTAAAGTGTCAAGGGCGGAGTTGCTTTTTTTTGCATCGTTGACCTGCAATCCAGCCTGAGAGGGCGGCGCCGGGTATTCCTTGACCCGGATAAACGGTATCGCCGGCCAGCCAAAGTCCGGGAATGCCTGAGTAGGCATTGTTCATTTTCCAGGGCAAAAGTCCCTTGGTTTGTGGGTATCCGCCCACAGCGCCAAAAGCTCGACCCGTCCACTTTTTCCAACTTCCAACAGCAGAAGAGTGAATGTAATCGGGTTGGGCGGTTAAGAAGCCGCGTTCTTTGAGCACCTTCAAAATTTCAGATTCCACCCTTGCCTTTTTTTCGGGTTCCCAAGGGGTTTGCAATCCCAGGTGTGTGCTAACCGAGACCACCAGATTTCCATCGGGCGAGCGCTCTTTGTCGTTGGGGTGCGAAAAACTAACAAACAACGTTTTTCCGGGCAGGAAGGGAATAGGACGTTCTAAATGAATTTGATGGTGCAGAGCAGGAAAAGGAAGTTTTTGTTGCACAGAAAAGCTGGTTTGAAATGCGGACCACAGTTCAGATTCGTTGCGGATATCGCAAACACCTTTGGGTTTTTCACCCAATAAATCAATCAGATTGTTCACAGGAATGGCAGAAACCACTTGGCCGGCAAACAGGGTTTTGTCTGCTGCCTTTAGAAGAAATCCCTTTGCTGCTTTAGAAATGCTGTGAATGGGTGTTCTTAGATGAAACTGCACTCCTCTTTTTTGAGCCAAATCGGTCATGGCCTGGCTCAATGTACCCACTCCACCCGGCAAATAATAATTTGGAAACAAAGGATAAGCCAAAGCGGCGGCACCAAAGGATGCATTGGTATTTTCGGCATCGCTTTGAGCGGTAATTAAAAGCTGTGCATTCACAAAATCCATAAAAGGGCCTTGGGTTGGCAGGTTTGATTTTTGCATCCAACGGAGTGTTGATTCAAAAGCCTTGAGCAGAACCTGCCATTCTGCCGGTCTAAATTTCAGGGCAGCGGAAAGAGCTTCCTTTGGGTTGGAGGGGGGAAAATCAAGGTACTTGGTGCTTGCTCTCCAAACGGTTTCTGCCAATGCATAGGCTTGCCTCCAAAATCCGGCCTGTTTCACTTTAAAAAAAGATTCTGCCTCGTCAATCCATTGCTCTAGCGATTCGTACCTGGTCAAAACTCTAGAGTCGGGAAAATGAATTTGCATTGGAATTTCAAGCCGCATGGGTTGAATGTTCAACCCCGTTTCGCGAATAACCATTCCCAGCGGCATGTACTCTTCAAGGCCAACCAAGGTTGTGGCACCCGATTCATATTTATGGTGTTTTCTAAGGTAAGTTCCTGCACATCCACCCACCATCCAATTTTGTTCGTACACCTGAACATCATGGTTAGAATTGCTTAAGCAAAGTGCAGCCGTTAAGCCTGCAATGCCTGCTCCAACAACCACAATGGGCTTATTTGCTTGCTTATTCATTGCATAAAGCAAACAAAAATTAGGGCCGGGTGTTTTAACCAAAAAGAAAAAATGAGCAAAACCATTTTAATTGTTGGCGGCAGGTCTGGCATTTCGGCGGCTTTGGTTCGACGTTTGCTTGACGCGGGGGAGCGCGTATTAACCCGTTGCCGGAATCAGGCATTGGGAGAATGGGAAATGTACGATTCGGTTGATGAGCAACAAGAGCTTCAAATACCTGAAAGTTTGGACGGATTGGTGTATGCACCGGGCTCCATAAATTTAAAGCCCTTTCGTGGGTTGCGTGCAGCGGATTGGCAAAACGATTGGGCAATCAATGTAATGGGGGCGGTTCGGGTGCTACAGCGTTGTGAAAAAGCCCTGATGGCCTCGGGGAATGGATCGGTGGTTTTATTTAGTACCGTGGCGGTAGGAACAGGAATGCCATATCATGCTTCCATTGCAGCGAGCAAAGGAGCCGTTGAAGGATTGTGTCGTTCTTTGGCCGCCGAATGGGCCCCAAAAGTCCGGGTAAATGCCATTGCCCCTTCCATCACCGACACACCGATGGCAGAGCGGCTGCTTGGAAGTGCTGAAAAGCGTGAAAACAGCGAAAAACGCCACCCATTGAATCGAATAAGTGGGCCGGAAGAATTGGCAGGGCTTGCGGCCTTCCTTTTAAGTTCAGATGCTGCGGGCATGACCGGGCAAATTCTTCATCCGGACAATGGAATGGGTAATTTAAGGCTGTTGTAGATGGAACTTTTTTCGGTTGAACAGATTGAGGGGTGGGATTCTATATACCGGCGCACTTTGATGAACGCTGTTTCGGGGCCGCGCTCTCTCTTTTTAATGGGCACCATCCATTCCAACGGGACTCCCAATTTGGGATTGTTTTTTAACTTACTCCATGTGGGAGCTCATCCGCCGTTGTTGGGTGTTTTATTCAGGCCTATAACGGTTCCCAGGCATTCGTATTCCAATTTGATGGAAAATTCAGAATGCACCTTAAATTTGGTAACGGAGTCTATGGTTCCTAAGGCTCATCAGGCCTCGGCCAACTTTGCCGAACATGTTTCAGAATTTGAAGCGGTAGGATTGGGTACCGAATACCACCAAGGGTACAAAAGTCCTGCGGTGGCCGAATCGCCGCTGCAAATGGGTTTGCGGCCGATAGAAGAATACAGGGTAAAAGCAAACGATACCGTTTTGGTGGTTTTGAAGCTGGAATGGATGCGTATGCATCCCAGATTTGTTTCAGAGGAAGGATTTTTACGGTTAGAATTAATGCAAGCAGCGGTGTCAAATGGCTTAGATGGATATGCCGGATTGGCACGTTCGCATCGGTATGCCTATGCGAAAGTTGGGGAGCCATTGCAAAAAAAGGAAATGTAATTGGAGAAAAACAGGCAGGGCATTTCAGCGATTCTTTGTAATATTGAGCATGAAAAGGAAAATTTCCCTGGGCATCATTTTAACATGGATTTTCGGTATTCCTATGTTTGGGCAAAGCCGGGTAATCATTGAAAAATTAGAAAAGGAAAAACAAAGCCTGATTCGGCAGGAATTGGCCATTGATGATTCGCTTCAGGTGTTAAAATTGAATGACATTCGCGAACGATTGCACGACATGGGTTGGCCAAGTTCGGACGCAGAATTGATATCGCACCCGGGGTTTGTTCTGGCCTACGACGAAGAACATGAACAGGCCAGATGGGTGGCTCATATCATTTTAAAAGACATACAATCGGGAACTGAGGGTAGAACCAATAAATTCATGGTTGACCCGCTAATTAAAACGGGAAGTTCGGAAGATGTGGATTACTTCATCAAAACACCAAAACCAGAGGGCGGATTTTCGTACAAAGGTTATGGTTTTGACCGAGGCCATCTTGCCCCCTCGGCCGACTTCAAATGGTCAAGAACCGCCTTGGCCGCCTCATACTATTATTCAAATATATCGCCACAGCGCCCGTCATTGAACCGGGGAAAATGGGCAAGACTGGAAGGTTTTTTGCGCGACATTGTGCAGCAACAAAATACCGATATTTTTGTGGTTACCGGCCCCTTTTTGCATCAGGGAATGCCAAAGGTTCCCCAAAGCGTTAACAAAATGAGTTTGCCCGACAGGTATTGGAAGGTGGCTTACAATCCAAAGAGCCGCTCGGCCATTGGCTTTATTATGCCGAATGGAGAATGCCCCGAACCCGTGGAATGGTATTCAGTACCCGTCGATTCCATCGAAAAAGTGACCGGATTTGATTTTTTCAAAAATCTTGCGGATACCCTTGAAAACAGAATTGAGAAAAAAGTGGAATTGTCTCCCTGGCTTCCTGATACCAAAATAGGTGAAACACTGCCTTTGGACAAAAGCGAACTGCCCAAAAAAGCCATCAACACTCAAATGATTAAAGATTATTATTTGGAAGAACAACCCAAGTTGACTGTGTGTGGAACGGTGGTAGGTGCCCATAAAAGTGGCAAAGGCCATGTATTTATTAATTTAGACAAGAAATTTCCGGAAACTGTTTTTAGTGCAACCGTTTGGGCAAATGACCTAAAGAATTTTTCGTACGATTTGACCACCGAATTGATGTTTAAACAGGTTTGCATTACCGGGGCGGTTACCTCGTACAAGGGAACCCCAACAACCTACATCAAGGGGCCTGAATCCTTGTTTATTCTTGGTGAACCAGAAGATGATAATTAAGATTTTTGACCTTGTCTTAAAATCAAACCTGCTTTGGGCGGTTTGGTTAGGATTGATTTTTGGAGGTTTTCAATCCTGTTCGAACGAATCGGAACCGGGAAGTCCTGAATCGGGTTTATGGTACCCTATTCAAGAAGGAAGTACTTGGATTTATGCGGTTGATTCGATTTGGATTGATTGCGTTGCAGGCCGGAACGATACTTTCCGTTTTCAGGTTCGGGAAATTATGGATGGTTGGGTAAAGGCAGCTGCAGGTGACTCCTTGATGAAAATTAGCAGGCAAGTTCGAGCCGATTCAACTGAAAATTGGGGTATTCCCCGAATTTGGCATACCCGGATGGAAGCGGGAAAAGCCATAAAAACCGAAGAAAACAGGTCAATCGTGAAGCTGATTTTTCCAATGAAACAGGGAAAAAAATGGAATGGCTGGTCGTATTTAACCGAACCGGCAGTCCAAGATTTTGAATACCTTGAAGTAAATCAGCCTTTTGCCGGTTACGATTCTACCGCTTTGATTTTACAATGGGACAATGAAAATCTGTTGGAAAAACAATTTTTTTGCGAACGCTATGCTCTTAATACCGGGCTTATTTATGCCTACCGATGCGAGGTAACCGGGATTGTAACCAATCCCGATGACCCCAATGATTGCTCAAATCTTATACCGCCTGACCAACCGTGGAGCGTAATTCCCTTGTTGAACCGGGTTAAATTTGGTTACCAATATGAACAACGCCTTTTGGAGTATATTCCTTAGCCTATTTTTTGCCGGCCATCCCCTTTTTTGCAAAAGCCAATCCACTGAATTTCGATTTGCTGTTTCGTTTAAGGATAAAGGCGGCACTGCCTGTAAATTCAGCACTGAAGCCCCATTGACCTATTTGTCATTGCGTTCCATTGACCGAAAATTTGGGCAAGGAATCGCAATAGACAGTGTGGATTTTCCGGTGCATGAAGGATATCGAAATCAGGTTTTGGCTATGAGTTCCCAACTTAAGGAAGCGGGATTGAGCCGCTGGTTAAATTGTCAGGTGCTTAGTTGTGTGGACAGTTCGCTGGCCACGGCCATAGCTGCTCTGCCCTGTGTTAAATCAGTAGTCTGCATTTATCGGGGCAATTCCATCTTGAAAAAAAGTGGAAAGCCCGAATTTTTAGCGGTTCCCGGTGTGCCGACAAACAGTTTTGATTTTCACTTTGCGGGTTCCGAGAATGCCTATGGACAATCTGAGGTACAAAATCAAATGTTGGCTGCAGACTACCTTCACGGTTCAGGTTTTTATGGTCAGGGAATTCTGGTTGCGGTAATGGACGGAGGGTTTTCCGGGGTTGCCGAAATGGGCTCGTTTTCAAAGGCCTATTCAAATGGACAGATGTTGGGGAATTGGGATTTTGTGGAACAAGATGCCGATGTATTTGAAGATTCTCAACATGGTACATTTGTGCTTAGCTGCATGGCATCGTGGCAACCCGGGATAATGGTAGGAACGGCCCCTGCTGCTTCATTTGTGCTTTTTAAAACAGAGCATGTTGCGGCAGAAACCCCAATGGAGGAATATTATTGGGTGATGGGAGCCGAAATGGCCGACAGTTTGGGGGCAAATGTACTAAATGCCTCGTTGGGTTATACAGAATACGATGTTCCGTTTGCTTCTTATTCGTATTCCACCTTAAACGGAGAGACCGCGGTAGGCAGCAAAGGAGCAGAAATGGCCTCGGCAAAAGGAATTTTGGTGGTAAATAGTGCGGGGAATTCCGGCAACAAACCCTGGAAGTATGTGGGAGTTCCGGCCGATGCCGACAACATTTTTGCGGTTGGAGCCGTACAGGCTGACCGAAGTTATGCCGCCTTTAGCAGTCAGGGGCCGACCTTTGATGGAAGGATAAAGCCGGATGTATGTGCCATGGGGCTCAATGCTGTTGTAATGAATGCAGCGGGGATAGGTTCTGCGAACGGCACCTCTTTTTCGGCTCCGATTTTTGCCGGTGCTTTGGCCTCATTCTGTTCGATGCACCCCGAGGCAAGCCTTTCAGAACTAAGGCAAGCCGTGTTGTTATCGTGCCATACCTACCAGCAACCGGACGAAAAATTGGGCTATGGAATTCCTCATTTTGGGCGGGCCTCATTTCTTTTGAAAAGTAAGGACTTGAAAAGTGGAGTTCAGGTTGTTCCAAACCCGGTACAAAATGGAGTTATGCGGTTGATTGTAGATGCTCCTCAGGCCGATTCTGTGGTGGTGTGCATTAGAAACGCTTCGGGCATGGAAGTAATTCGGACCAAAAGAAACGTGGGTCAGAAAGGCCCGGTAGCTTTCAGCATAAATTTAAAAACCGGAGATTTAAGTGCCGGGGTATATTGGGTGCAGGTTGAAGGCAGTTCCGGGGTATGGGGCGAAGCCAAATGGGTGAATCCCTAATTAAAGGCGAACAGGTTTTGCCAAGAAAAACAATGCGGATTTTTTCATTGAGCGGCCGCGGGCGGGATTGAAGCTGCTAGCGCGCACGAACGGCCGGGCCGCAGGTGTTGGCGTTGGCGGGCGACTTCAGGAGCCATGCCAACGCCTACACCTGCCCCGGCCGGGCGGCGTACTAGCTCTGAAAGCCCGAAACCCGCCCAAAAAAAATCAATGGAAACGGTAACGAAAAATATACAGGGAATCTTGCTTGTACAAACATTCCCAAGATGGAGCATGCAAAAGGTAGGCAATGCTGTCGGCGAACGCTTCGTTGCTGATCGGATAAGGCTTTTGATCGTCTTTAATCAAGGCTATGTACTGAGTAGGATGCGTACTTGGATAGGAAAAAATTTTAGAGCGCATTGCCAAACGGGGAACCAAGATGCTTGATGCGGCAACCGAGGCCGTGTCCGGAATATGCTGACGCAGAGCTGATTTCACCTTATTTACCGGGAATTCTCGTTGCCAATGATCGGGCCGAAAAATCTGAATGGCCTGGGGCATATAGGCTTGAGGCCTATACATTTGCAGGCTATGAAAACCCGAGGCGAAACTGCCCAATGCAAATAAGCCAACCGCGGCGGCACCCATCCAAAAACCGGGAAAGCGGCGGGCGAATTCAATGGCGGCCATGGCAATGACCGGCAATAGCTCAATGCTGTACTGAAAAAATGGACTCCATTTGTTGGGGTCATCGCTGAACATTTTTTGTCCCCAAATTGGCAAAAGCATCAGCATAAAGGCCGGCCGGGTAAGGGTGAGCCAGCCGCCGGCGACAAAAAACAAAATCCAGGTTGAGCATTTAAGGCCTTCGCGGTACGAAGAGGGCCCCGGAAGGTGGGTTTCGAAGAGCAAGCGGAACGCGTCGAGGGGATGCCAAAGTACAAATGCCAAAGCCGAACCCATGTTGGGGCCTAAGGCAGAATATTTAAAATGCAGATATTCAAGTTGACCATTTGCAAAACCGGGCATAAAGACCTTCATGATCAGCAAAAAACAAAGGGCAGAAAGGGCGGCAAGTTGTAGGGCTTTCATCCGAAGTTGGGGCTCCTTAAAGTGGTTCAAGGCCAAGCCCAAGGCAATAAAAATGAGCCAAAGGGCCATGTTTTCTTTTGAAAATGCAATAAGGAGACCTAAGGTAAAAAACGCAAAATGCTGTTTTCGGTAAAAGGCCAGGAACAACCAAGGTACGAACATGGCCGCCAGCACATTGGAGTGGAAATCGAAGGCGAAGGCGCTGAAGATTCCAAAAAAGGAGTAAAATCCCGCCACGGTAAGCAAAGCAAGCAGGTTTTTTCCGGGCAGGCGTTCCTGAACCAAGAGCCAAACAGCCCGGCCACCAAAAAGAACAGCGGCCCATTGAACGACCAACAGGGTATAGTGGCCAAAAATCCAGTAAAAAGGCGAAAACAATGCAATGACGGGTTCAAAGTGATTGGCCAACACATTGATTTCACCGTTCAATTCAGCCATAATGGAGTTGTAATTCCAGCGAAAATGGGCATAATCCCAAATGGCCTGATTTTTTATTCCCAGATCGTAGGCAAAGGTTCTAAAAAGGTAGTGATTAACAAATGAAATGCTTGCATACCATAGGGAGAAGAGGCCTGCCAATGTTAAAGCCAGGCGTTCAAAAAGCGTTGAGGGAAGAACCTTTCGGATGGAAAAAATCAACTGCACCTAAACAGACATTTCGGGTACATAATCCGGCACATGCAGTCGGCCTTGGGTAGAATTCACGATGGTTTCAACCGAAACACCCGGGGCCCGCTCCAGCAATACAAATCCACGGTGGTCAATGTCAAAAACGCCCAAATCTGAAACCACCTTTTTTACGCAACCCAAGCCGGTAATTGGCAGGCTGCAAGCACTTAGAAGTTTTGATTTTCCGTCTCGGCTGCAGTGCTGCATGGCTACAATGATGTTTTTGGCCGATGCAACCAAATCCATGGCTCCCCCCATGCCTTTGACCATTTTGCCCGGGATTTTCCAATTGGCGATGTCGCCGTTGTCGGCAACTTCCATGGCACCCAGCACGGTTAAATCGACTTTTCCGGCGCGAATCATTCCGAAACTCATGGCGGAGTCAAAGAATACGGAACCGGGAATGGTGGTAATGGTTTGTTTTCCTGCGTTGATTAAATCGGGGTCTTCTTCTCCATCAAAGGGAAAAGGGCCCATACCCAGCAGTCCATTTTCAGATTGAAGCACGATGGTCATTCCATCGGGCACATAATTTGCAACAAGGGTAGGAATGCCGATTCCCAGGTTCACGTACATTCCGTTGCGCAGTTCGCGGGCGATGCGTTGAGCAATTTGTTCTTTGTTGAGCATAAGGTTAATCCTGACGGGGTTTAACGGTGCGTTGTTCAATTCGTTTTTCGTAGTTTGAGCCTTGAAAAATGCGGTGGACAAAAATTCCCGGGGTATGAATTTGGTCTGGATCCAATGCCCCGTCGGGCAGTAGTTCTTCCACTTCTGCGATGGTAATTTTACCTGCCATGGCCATAAGTGGATTGAAGTTTCGTGCGGTGGCTCGGAAAATAAGGTTGCCCCGGGTATCGCCTTTCCATGCTTTTACCAGGGCAAAATCTGCGTCAAAGGCATGTTCCAACAAATAGGTTTTCCCGTTAAAAACACGGGTTTCTTTTCCCTGAGCCACTTCGGTTCCAACGCCGGCGGGGGTAAAAACTGCGGGCATTCCATATCCTGCGGCCATGCATCGGGTAGCAAGGGTTCCTTGAGGAATCAGTTCCACCTCAAGTTCGCCTGAAAGCAATTGGCGTTCAAATTCTGCGTTTTCGCCTACGTACGAGGCCACCATTTTTTTTACTTGCCGGGCTTGAAGCATCAAGCCAATGCCAAAGTCATCTACTCCGGCATTGTTGGAAATGCAGGTAAGGTTTTTCAGTTCTTTTTTTACCAAGGCCCAGATTAAATTTTCGGGTATTCCGCACAGGCCAAAACCGCCCAGCATCAATGTCATTCCATCTTGAATGTCAAAAATGGCCTCTTGGGCATTTTGCACTACTTTATTCATGGTCAATCAAAATCAATTTCGGTATTTCCTTGCTGAATTTCCTGGATTTGTTCCTCGATTTCTTCGGAGCAGTCGAAGTTCCAATCCGCAAAGGATTCGGGGCGTTTAAAGTCGCCCCTGTTAATTAAAATGGACTTATCGTCGTAAACCTTGCGCATAAATATGGCCCAGACGGGCAGGGCCATATTGGCACCTTGGCCTTGAGCTGTGCTTAAAAAATGAACGGAACGGTCTTCGGCTCCCGTCCAAACCCCTGTTACCAAATCGGGAGTACCTGCAATGAACCAACCGTCGGAGTTGTTTTGGGTGGTTCCGGTTTTTCCGGCGATGGGTTCATTGAACTTATACCTAAATCGAAGCCGCTGAGCAGTACCTTGCAGGACCACCCCTCTGAGCAATTGTACGGTTAGGAATGCCGTTTCAGCGCTTATGGCTTCACGGCGTTCCGGGCTAAAAACAGCAAGGGTATTGCCGTTTTTGTCTTCGATTCGGGTAAGCATAAAGGGCTTGCTGTACACTCCATCGTTAAAAAAAGCACCGAAAGCGCCCACCATTTCAAAAACAGAAATATCGGCTGTTCCAAGGCAAATAGAGGGTGTATTCGGAATTGGTGCGGTGATTCCCAGTTTGCGTGCCAAATCAATGGTTGCCTGGGGGCCATATTCTTTCATAAGCATAGCCGAAATATAATTGACAGAGTTGGCAAGGGCTTCACGAAGGGTTATCATGCGGTTTACTTTGTAATCGCCGCTGTTGTCGGGGCACCAAGGTCGGCTTAGGCCTTCTTCAATGCACACACGGGTATTGGGAACCAAATCGCAGGGTGAGCGCCGTTCTTCCATGGCCAGGGCATACACCAAGGGTTTAAAGGTTGAGCCTACTTGCCTACCGCCGTTGGGAACGATTTGTTTTCCATCTTTGCTTTCGATTCCGGCCCGGACGTGGTCGTACTTAAAATATTGAATGTCAATTCCTCCCACCCAGGCTTTGATGTGGCCTGTATGTGGATCCATGCACATTAGGCCATTTTGAAGAAAATGCTTGCAATAAATAACCGAATCTCGGGGAGTCATTACCGTATCGATAGGCCCTTTCCAACTAAAAACAGTCATTTCGACCGGGGTGTTAAAAGCCTTTAAAATTTCAGATTCCGAAGCGCCGGCATCTTTCATGTCGCGGTATCGGTCGCTGCGTTTTATGCCCTGCATAATGATGGAATTGACCTGTTGTTCAGACAATCCGGGCGAAAAGGGTGCATTCTTTTTGCCTTTTTTATGGCGAAAGAAATCGCGCTGCAGTTCGGTCATATGCTGTTTAACCGCTTGCTCGGCATAGCGTTGGATTCGGCTGTCGATGGTGGTGTACACCTTTAGGCCGTCGCGGTATAGGTTGTAGGGTTTTCCGGTAGATGGATTCACATGATTTTCACACCACAGGGAAAGGTCTTTTTTCAATTCATTCAAAAAGTATCCTGCCAGTTCGCCTTGCCCGAACACAGATTTTCGGACGCGTTCTTTCAATCGGGTTAAATCGGCAACCACGGGGAGTTTAGATAGGGAGTCGGCTTTTTCCGGGTCAAGCACCTTATTTTTTACCATTTGACCAAACACCACATTGCGGCGTTTTTGGTTGGCTTCCGGTTTTCGAACAGGGTCGTAGTTTCCGGGGGCTTTCAACATGCCCACCAACGCGGCGGCCTCTTCTATGGTTAAATCTTGAACGCGTTTATCAAAATAAATCTTGGCGGCCGATTGTATGCCGAAGGCCTGCCTGCCAAAGTCGGCTCGATTCAGATACAAGGTTACTATTTCTTGCTTGGTATAACTGCGCTCTAATTTTATGGCTATTACCCATTCCTTAAATTTTTGAAGTACCCGCTTTATTTTACCTCCCCGCTCGTTGTGAAACAGCAGTTTTGCCAATTGCTGGGTAATGGTTGAGCCACCTCCCTTCGACTGGGCCGTGGCGATGCCTTTCAGCACCCGGGCCAAAGCTTCAGCGTCAATGCCGGAATGCGAATAAAACCGTTCATCTTCGGTTGAAATTAAGGCCTGAACCAAATGGGGTGGAAAGTCCTCAAAATTGACATTGGTTCGATTTTCTATGTAATATTTACCTAAAACTTCCCCATCGTTCGAATAAATGATGCTGGCCAGATTGAACCTGGGGTCTTCCAGTTCATCAAAACCGGGTAAAGCCCCGAATAAACCCAGGGAGGCTAAGCCCAATATCAAATAAAAGGCCGCCAATGGGCTTAACACCAACCACCAGACCCATTTAACCCAAACAAAACCGGAAGAAAATGATTTATTTTTCATGAAGGTTCGATTTTTCCAAACGCAATCCGGCATCAAAAATCAAGGGAAGTGCAGCCTTTGGGGTACGCATGCGCTGTTCCATTCGAAAACGGTATTTTCCTTTTTCGGGGAATTTGATGTTTTTTCGGTATAAAAATTCAACATCGCAAAAGTCACCCATGCAAGAGCCAAGGGGTTTGCCTGTTGCATCAAACAAAAACAAAGTCAGGGTATCGGTAATGCTTTTTTTGCTCGGAAAATCGGTATGCAATAAAACATGCAGGTTTTGAAAGGGATACTCCGGGGCATGACGAAACATGACCTGCATATTAAAGATTTGGCCTGTATCTTCAATTTCAACATGAAATTCGGGTTGAAAGGAGTTTGACCATCCGGCTTCAGGAATACTTTGATATTCTGAAAAATAGCGATTGGGGTCGCAGGACCAAGTGGAAACAACCAGCGTCAGAATAGCAATTGCATGTAGTATGGACTTCACGTTAAACGGGTTTTTGATTCTGGTTTGGCCTACGCCTCCCTTTCCTGCGCTTTGATTTTCCTTTTTTACGTTGGCCATCAAACCGATCCAGGGCTCCCCCTTCTACCACACTTGAAAATTTTGGACTTTCGGTCTTTTCTTCGGCTTTTACCAAGGCAAAATCCTCTAAATTCTCAGGCATTTCGCCCTTTTTATTCAAAGCTAATATCTCTTGCACCCGTTCTACCTCCAGGGCCAGGAAAACGTCCGGGCGCTCTGTATAGGAATAATAAATGACTCGTTTAAAAATATCCGTCTTCTGATGAAAGGCGACACCCATTTTGGTTTTCAGCTTGCTGTTGCTTGAAGGAAAGCCTTTCAAAGCATCCATATAGCTGTCCAATTCATAGTTCAAACAGCATTTTAACTTTCCGCATTGGCCCGCCAGTTTTTGTGGGTTTATGGAAAGTTGTTGATACCGGGCAGCAGCGGTTGAAACGGTTCGAAAGTCACGCAACCACGAAGAACAACAGAGTTCACGACCGCACACCCCAATTCCTCCAAGCCTTGCGGCTTCTTGCCTGGGATTAATTTGCCGCATTTCTATTTTAACACGCAACACGCGGGCCAGAATTTTTATCAATTCCCTAAAATCAATTCGATCATCGGCCGTATAATATATGATTGCCTTGCTTCCATCGCCTTGACATTCCACATCCGAAATTTTCATTTTTAGCCTTAACTGCTCGGCAGCTTCTCTGGACTTTAATCGAAAGTCAGCCTCGTTGTTCATGGCTTCCTTCCAGCGCTCCACATCGGTAGGGCTAGCCTTTCGGAACACTTTTTTTAAATCTTTGTCGCTTTGCCTTAATCGCTTCAACTGCATTTTAACCAAAGGCCCATTCAGGGAAACCACTCCTATGTCGTGGCCGGGCAACCCCTCAACCGCCACTACATCGCCTTGCACCAACTGTATGCCATTGGCATTTAAAAAAAACTCTTTCCGGGTATGTTTAAAGCGTACTTCCACCACCGGGCAGGGTTCGCCCGCCAAATGTTCCATGTTTGCCAGCCAATCAAACACATTTAATTTGTGGCAACCCCCGGTACCGCAGGCCCCATTGTTCCTACACCCCTTGGGCAATTGCCCCTTTTCTGCCGTACCGCAATTTGAACAGCCCATGGTTTATTCTTTGTTTTTCAAAATTAGTATTTTGATAGCTTAAAGGAACGATAAATATCAATGGTTACCCCAATAAACTCCGTTTTTTGATGTGCGTTTCCTGCAATTCCTTGCATCCCGGTTTCCAATGCTTGCATGATGGACTCAGCCACCGCAACATTCACACTGCCCGAAAACTTTAGCAGCCAATCACGCTCCAACTCCGTAATCCTGGAAAGACTACCCGATGTTTTGCAAATCAAGGCCTCCCGAATCAAATACAATCCGTACTGAAAAAAGGAAATCTGCTGGGTGCGCCCCCATTTTTGAAAAACCTCGGCCATTTCAACACTTTCATGAAAAGCCGCCATGTATGCTCCCCGCATCCAATCTCGAAAAAACGGAAAAAACAAGGCCAATTGTTCTTGAGTATTCCCCAAACTCAATGCCTGATCAACATCCCCATCGGCCATGTTTATCAACTCCCTGACTTGAGCCAGTTCCAACTGAAGTTTGTTTCCCAAATAATCCGCCAAATCAAAGTCTTTTACTTTCGGAAAGGCAATCGATTGAAGCCTAGACAACAGGGTGGGCATCAATTTTCCCTCTTCTTCGCTCACCAAAATAAAAACGGTATTTGGCGGCGGCTCTTCTATGGATTTCAGTAACCGATTCGCCATTCCATGGGTAATCATTTCCGGATACCACATCAACATAAACTGAAATTTTCCTTCGTAAGGCTTTTGACTCATTTCGGTCAAAATCGCTTTGGTGGTGGCCGAATTGATGGTTGGGCGTTTGCTGTCGCCCGAGCTGAATTCCTGCCAGCTTTCCACCGATCCGTAGGGGGTTTTTAACAGGAATTCCCTAAAATCCTCCAAGTGATTTTTAGCCACATCTTTGTCGTCTTTGGCGGCGAAAGGAAAGGCAAAATGCAAATCCGGGTGGCTCAATTTAGCCATCTTTTTGCAGGCGGCACAGGCTCCACAAGAATCCATTTCCGAAGGCTGTTCACACAGCAAATACTGAATGTAGGCCAGCGCCATTGGCAGGGTGCCATACCCATGCTTTCCAAGAAACAATTGAGCATGCGGAATTCTTCCCTGCCGTGCCGATCGAACCAGCAGTTGTTTAATTTTAGATTGCCCGGCTACATCCTGAAATTGCATGGTCAAAGGTAAGGGATTCGACTGAGGTTTGGGCGCCTGTTCGGGTCTTCACCTGTACCTCATTTGTACAGCCCGGCCACGGTATGCCGGTGCGTGGGCTCCCCCTGGTCGCCTCCGCCCGGCACCGTGGCAGGGCTGTACTGCAATCGGTGCCGGCTCAGCCCCGGGCGCTAGGCCTCTTCGTTTTCAACACCCTGTCCAACTACGAACCGGTATTCAAGCATTCCTAAGGTTGTTCTGGGTTCCAAACGGTGCCTTCGCCCGTGGATTTTCTTCCATTTTTTCCAAACCGAACTAAACAACCCCCGGGTTAAATACGCCTCCACATAAGGATGCACCAGCAGGGTAAAAGTAGCATTGGGGCTTTTTTCCATTTTCCGGGCAAAAGCGATGGCAATTTCGTCGGTCAAATTTACGCTGGCCGTTACCTTTCCGGTACCCTGACAGGATGGACAGGCCTCTGCGGTTTCAATGTTGATTTGAGGCCGAACCCGCTCCCTGGTAATTTGAATCAAGCCAATTTTTGAAGGGGGTAATATATTGTGCTTGGCCTTGTCGTCCTTCATGGCATCGCGCATACGCTGAAAAAGGATTTTTCGGTTTTCAGCCTTGTACAAATCTATAAAGTCAACCACAATAATTCCACCCATGTCCCGAAGGCGCAATTGCCTTGCTATTTCATCTGCGGCCTCTAAATTTACAGCCAAAGCAGTTTCTTCCTGTGTGGTTCCGGAACGGACCGAATTACCTGAATTCACATCAACAACATGCAGGGCCTCGGTATGCTCAATAATTAGGTATGCCCCTGATTTCATGGGCACATTGCGACCAAACAAAGACCGAATCTGCCTGTTTATTCCATAATGCTCGAATATGGGCAATCGCCCCTTGAAAAACCGCACCACTTTTTCCCGCTCAGGAAAATTGGTTTTCATGTATTCCCGAATTTGATTCACGTACGATTCATCGTTGACTACAATGGAATCGAAGCTGAAATTTTTGTTTTCCAAGTCGCGCAATAAGGTGGTGGCCCTACTTAACTCTCCCAACACTTTGGTGGGTGTTTTACCCAGCTTAATTTTTTCAAAAGCCCCTGCCCAACGGGCCATCAAATCTTTAAGGTCTTTTTCCAAATCATCGGCCGATTGATTTTCTGCCGCCGTTCGGATAATAATTCCAAAATTAGAGGGTTGCAAGGCCTCCATGAGCGATTTAAGGCGGTCGCGTTCCTTGTTTTCGCGAATTTTGCTGGAAATGGAAATTTTGTCGGCAAAAGGAACCAAAACCATATAACGCCCCGGCAAAGACAATTCGCAGCTTAGTCTTGGGCCCTTTTGAGAGATGGGTTCTTTGATAACCTTAACCAAAATGGTTTGGCCGGCCCTTAACACATCGCCCATTTTCCCTTCCTTGCGAATGGGTGTGGCAAATTTAAAATACCTTAAACTGGAGGTTTTCAGGCGCCCGGAAAGGGTTTCTTTTACAAACTTATTTAGCGACTGTATTTCCGGACCTAAATCCAGGTAGTGAAGAAAGGCGTCTTTCTCGTACCCTAAATCTACAAAGGCCGCATTCAAATTGGGCTGTATTCGGCTAACCCGAGCCAAATAGTAATCACCCACATTAAAAGCATAGTCGCTCTTTTCTTTCGTAAGTTCGGTTAACTCACGACTTTTAAGCAAAGCAATAGAAACTTCTTCGGGCGCAACGTTTATTATTAAATCGTTGCTCATAAATCAAAGTTTAACGGGGGCAGAAAATCAGCATCTAACCCCTACCGGATTATTTTTTCTTTTTGTGGCGGTTTTTTCTAAGACGTTTTTTACGCTTGTGCGTGTTCATCTTGTGCCGCTTACGTTTTTTTCCACTAGGCATAATTCCTGCTATTTAATTTGTTTTTGTTAATGTTTCTTCAAGCCAGTCATCGAAGCTGTCTTTGGCCATTCCGGAAGGCAAACGCTCTCTGTAAAGTCCAAAATACACCCTCGCACTGTCTTGGTTTCCTGCTTTCAGCCAGGTATCTCCCAACAGGAAAAACACCTCGCTTCGGCTGCTGTCTATGCTTATCGCTTGATGAAAACGGTCAACAGCTTTTGAAAACTGCGACGAAAGTACAGAAAAATGACCTAAACGTAAAATGGTTTCTACATCGTTGGGGTATTCTTTCAAAATTTCGGTCAACATTCCGATTCCTTCCATGGGCGCTCCGGCACCTTCTACCAGTGCTGTTCCAAGTCCGCGTCTTGCTTCCAGCGATTTTGGATCTGTTTTTAACACCTGCCGAAACAATCCTGCAGCCTCGACCGCAGCCCAACTTTTGTCTTCTTCCGTCATCACAGAAACTACAGACAAAAAACGCTGTGCCGCATCCAGCAAATCGGCTTCTATATTGGTTTCTTCGGCTTTCTTTTTTGCAAAAATGGCGGCTACAGCGGGATTTATCTGACCCCAAAACCGAATAAGGGAGTCAGCCCTTGAGGCTCGATTCGATGAAACAGCCTGACGCCAGGCCAACTCAAGGCGTTGTGCCTCAACCTGCTGCTCCGGATTTAACCCCGATTTAACTTCCTCAATTTGGTTCTCTAAATCTGAATTTAATTCTTTGGCCTGAGCTTCTTGCAGGTAACCCTCAGGGTGTCGGGTTGGCAACAGCCAAAGACCAAGGCCTATGAACAAGAAAAGCAGCGCGAAGAGCACTGCTTTGGTTTTTTCTGAAAGCCCGGAAAACATCAACTTATTTCTGGGCCTTTTTTACCAGGCCATGAAAAGATTTCGCCGGCTTAAAGGCGGGAATGTTGTGCGCAGGTATTACGATGGTGGCGTTTTTAGAGATGTTTCGCCCCTTTTTCTCAGCACGTTTTTTAATAATAAAACTTCCGAAACCCCTCAAATAAACATGATCTCCGGCAATCAAGGAATCTTTAACCGACTTCATAAAGGCCTCAACCGTTACCTGAACGGCTGCTTTTTCTACACCGGTACTCTCTGAGATCTGATTTACTATTTCAGCTTTGGTCATTTGGTTTTGTATTGGTTACAGATTTTAATTTTGGCAAAGTTAGTCAGATTTCTTACCTTAAAAATCTTAGCCCATTCAATTCAGCTCAGATTGGTTATAAAAGTTCTTAAAAAAATGGAAATTCATCAGAAATTGAAGTTTTGGTTTCAGCAAGAAGGGCGGGATTTGCCATGGAGGCATACCCAAGATCCATACCTTATTTGGCTTTCTGAGGTCATTCTTCAGCAAACACGGGTTGAACAGGGTTTACCCTATTATTGGAAATTTATCGAACGGTTTCCCAATGTAATTGATTTGGCCAATGCCGGCGATGATGAAGTTTTTAAACTTTGGCAGGGACTTGGTTATTATTCAAGGGCAAAATCGCTGTTAAAAACCGCCAGAAAAATTGAACAATGCCACCGGGGAATTTTTCCCGACAGCTATGCAGAGTTGATTTCCCTGCCGGGAATAGGACCATACACTGCTGCCGCCATTGCATCGTTCGCTTTTAATAAAGCCCACCCTGTTCTGGATGGAAATGTAAAAAGAGTGGTGTCGCGTTGCATTGCATTGGAAGCAGAGGTTGAAAGCAAAAAAGCCATTTCAGGCATGTATGAATGGCTGAATCAAAGCATGAACCACCAAGACTCGGCCACCTTTAACCAATCCATGATGGAATTGGGGGCTTTAATTTGCACCCCACGAAAACCTTTGTGCATGCGCTGCCCTATTCAAGCCAATTGCCTGGCGAGTCAAGAAGGCAACCCTGAAAAGTATCCGGTAAAAAAACCCAAACCTGCAAAACAGATTTTGCATGTGGCCTTTGCTCATGCCCAAAACGAAAATAAACTATTGATACAAAAAAGAAAACCCCGGGGCATCTGGGCTAATTTATGGGAATTGCCATCCACCGTTACTCTAGAAACCCCGGTAATTTCTGATTTGGAAATGGATTTTCCCGGTGTTTCCAATCATGCCTATTCGGTTGTATCACTTCCGGCACATCTGTTGTCGCACCGCGAAATTCGAGCCCGGGTTTTCGCTTTTCAGTATGCAGGACCTGCCGCCGCTGAACAAAAATGGATTTCGCCTGTAGAACTGGAAAATCATGGATTTCCACGAATATTAACGCGCTACTTTGAAACAAATTTCCGGTGAATTACGGATTGGCCTTGTACTTGGCCTTGAGAACACGGTACCTAACCCGGGCTGTTTGGTTGTGTAAACTTCCCGGATGTTCAATCAACAGAGTTCGGTAGGCTTCCATTGCCTTTTCGGGTTGTTGCCCTTGATTTTCATACAAACGCGCGATTCCAAAATAAGCATCGTCCACCAAAAGACTTGAAGGGTCGTTTTTTATTAAAATCCTAAGCGTGTTTATGGCGGCTTCTATGGCTCCCCCCCGCTCCAACATTTGGAATCGAATCCATCGAGCGGCAGTTAAAATTGGGCCGTATTTTAAATTTGCTTCCAGCGAATCAAGAATTGAGGTGGCAAGGGAATCGTTTTTGGAATAAAAAGCCCATTCGGCTCGGGCATATTGGGCCAGGTCCGTTGTGTTCGAATCTTCGCCCAACAAATCATTCATCAATAATGACAAACCAAGTGCATCGTTGGCAATGTGTTTTGTAGTACTTGCCTTCAACACTTTGGCTTGCGTTTGTGCCCAGGCAAATTCTGCGCGAAAGAAGGAAAGCCGGGTATTCCCCCATTTGGCTTCATGGCCTTCAGGGGTGTTGGGAAGCGATTTTTCAACCTGGCCGTACAAAAGACTGGGCTCCCAAAAATCTCCCGTTGCAATTAGTATGTCGGCAAGGGTAATTTTGGCCAAGCCCTCTTCAACCGTTCCGGTACGAATTCCGGGCAATCTTTCCGACAAATAGGCGATGGCCGTTTCTTTTTTTCCTAAATCAAAGGCAAGCAATCGAACATACCGCAACATGGTTTGGGTAAAGTTCTGACCGCGCGGCAATACATTTAAAACCGTTTCGTAGGCTTTTTCCAATTGCAAGAGTTGATTCCCGGACAAGCGCCCTTCCCACCGTAGCCAATCTTCCATATTTTGCACTTCGGCCATTTTTGCTTCAAGAAAATACAGGGAATTTTCACCCAGACTGCCGATGTACAAAAAGCAACGGTTTGCCATTTCAAAAGCCTGTTGTTCTCTGCAAACCATGCCCAAATCCAAAACAATCCTTCCTTCGGCTCCGGAGCGCTGGTCAATGGACTTGGCATAAACAAATGCCTGAGAAAAATTGGTTTCTTGAATAAACACCCACATCAACAAAGAGGCCAATTCCAATTCTTCGGGATTTTTCTGAATTTCAGCGATAAAGGCCTGCTTAACCGAAATATTCATAGGTGCCTCGGGATCTTCGGACAGCAGGTTTACCAACCTGGATTTAATTCCTTCGTAGTATCCCGGAGAAAGATAAAGCAGTTGAATGAGTTTGTTGGCGGCCAGGTTTGGTTTGTTGTCTGAAACGTACAAATCCACCAATTTATACAAGGCTTCGTCTTGATTTCCAAAACGCTTATTCCAATCTTCAAGCGCAGCAATGGCCAAAGCGGTATGCCCATAGGTAGAGAGGGAATTGGCCAAACTTTCGGCATCGCGAAAATCGGTTGGTAGATTCTTAGACCAGGATTTCAAGGCCTTTTCAGCCAATTTGGGCTCAGCAAAACGCAGTTGATAATCAATATATGCCGCCAAAACCTCCGGAGATTGGGGCCATTTTCGAAATTGCTTTTCAACCAAGACCTTGGCAAGTCCGGATTGGTCGGTGGCATAGTACAATTTCAGGAGAGATAAGAAGTACAAGGGCTGTTCAGGCCGTTGCCGGTAAAAGCGCTCATAAAAAGCAATTGCTTTGGTAAATTCGCCTTGATCCATGTATTGCCTTGCCAACTGAAGTTCTTGATCGGTTTGGCCAAACACTGCCAGGGAAGAAAATACCCAAATAAAGAGGATGGAGAAGTAACGGAAATTAAAGCAACAGAGTGAACCGGTTTTAGACATGCATTTTTTCACGTTGAAATGGCTCGGTCTGTTGAACACCTTTAATAAACGCATGATTGCCCGGGTTTATTTTAAAAGTTCAAAGCCCGTGTAGGGATGAAGCGCCCGGGGCAAAAGAACCCCATCGGGTGTTTGGTGGTGTTCAAGAAGAGCTGCAAGGATGCGGGGCAAGGCAAGGGAGCTGCCGTTCAGGGTATGCAGCAATTGAGGTTTGCCATTGGTACGGTACCTTAGTTTCAGGCGGTTTGCCTGAAAGGTTTCAAAATTGGACACACTGCTAACTTCCAACCAGCGCTGTTGAGCGCCTGAAAACACTTCAAAGTCGTAGGTAAGGGCCGAGGCAAAACCCATATCGCCCCCGCATAGCCTTAACAGCCTGTAAGGCAAGTCGAGCGATTTAATAAGTTCTTCGACATGGTCAACCATTTGCTCCAAAACATCATAAGAGGATTCAGGCCGGCAAATGTGCACAATTTCCACCTTGTCGAACTGATGCAATCGGTTCAGGCCCCGGACGTCTTTTCCGTAAGAACCGGCTTCGCGGCGAAAGCAAGGAGAATAGGCTGTGCATTTAATGGGCAATGCAGATTCTTCCAGAATGGTATCGCGGAAAAGATTTGTAATTGGAACCTCTGCGGTAGGAATCAAATAAAAATCATCGGCGCCGGCATGGTACATTTGCCCCTCTTTGTCGGGAAGTTGGCCGGTACCGAAACCGGAATCTTCATTGACCAAAAAAGGGACTTGGACTTCGGTATAGCCTTTTTGAGTATTAAAGTCGATAAAGTATTGAATTAAAGCTCTTTGCAAGCGGGCAGCCTTTCCCCAATAAACGGGGAAACCTGCTCCGGTAACCTTGACACCTGCTTCAAAGTCAATCCAGTTTTTTCTGGCCACCAGATCCCAATGGGCTTCGGCACCGGGCCAAATTTCACGGCTTGAATTACCGGTTCTGACCAGCACATTTGAAGATGCATCTTTGCCTTCGGGCACAGATGAATGAGGAGCATTTGGCAGGGATAGTAAAATGGATTTGATTTCGGATTCCAGGGCTAGTTCTTGTTCGGTCAAGGAAGGAATTTCGGCTTTTAGCAGGCCTGTTTTTTGTTTTGCTTCTTCGGCAAGCGGTGTTGAGCCCTCTCGAATAAACTGGCCAATCTGTTTAGACAGCGCATTCAGTTCTGCTTGTTTCTGTTCCTTTAGCTGTAGGATGTCCCTGTGTTTAAGGTCAAGGTTCAGGATGGATTCAACGATAGACTCGGCAGGAATGCCTCGTTTTTTAAGCCGTTGAATCCAGTGGTCGGGAGCCTCCCGCAGGTCAGCCAATCTCAACATAGGTTTAATTTTTACAAAAGTAATGAAGCGGTATCATTAAAAGTCAAAAAAAAACAGCTTCCAGGGGGAAGCTGTTGAACAAATAATAAATTCGGGATTATTCGTTTGGAATAACGGAGACATAGGATTTATTGTCGCGGCGTTTGCGGAAAGCCACGGTTCCGTCCACCAATGCAAAGAGGGTATGGTCTTTACCAATGCCGACGTTTAAGCCGGGATTGTGCCGTGTACCTCGTTGACGAACCAGAATGTTGCCTGCCACTGCAGCCTGACCGCCAAAAATTTTAATACCTAAGCGTTTGCTTTCGGATTCCCGACCATTTTTGGAACTACCTACACCTTTCTTGTGAGCCATAATTGATACCTATTTGGGATTAAAAACGGATTCCGGCAACTTTAACTTTGGTGAAGGCCTGCCGGTGGCCATTCAACTTTTGATACCCTTTCCGACGCTTTTTCTTAAAAACAAGCACCTTGTCGCCTTTCACATGAGAAACCACTTGCAAGGAAACCGATGCACCTTCGATGCGGGGTTGACCTATTTGGATATCGCCGTTTTTATCTACCAACAAAACATCGTTTACTTCCACGGTCGAGCCTTCATCAGCGGCCAACCGATGCACGAAAATCTCCTGATTTTCTTCAACTTTAAATTGTTGACCGGCTATTTTTACAATCGCATACATACACTTTCATATATAAGGGGACGCAAAGGTACTTTTTTTGAATGGCAAATCCAAACAATTGCAACAGCTAATTTGAGTTTGCGGCAATTTCAAAATCCAATGGTTTGGATGAAGCGAATAAATTCGGTTTGAGTATTGAGGGTTTTGGTTTGCACAAAGGGGAAAAGCAGGAACGGTTTAGAACCCGAATTGCCAAACCATTGTTCAAGCGAGCCCTTGAAAAAATACCTGAAAAAGCAAAAGACTTGAAAAATTGGATTGATGCAAGGGTAGTGTGAGCTGTACTGGATTCGAACCAGTGACCTCTACCCTGTCAAGGTAGCGCTCTAAACCAACTGAGCTAACAGCCCTTATTATTGATTCCAAATGGATGAAATTCCCCATAAAGGTATCCAAATATAGCCTAAGTTGTAAAGCATGCATGTTTAAGGGGCAAAAAGTGCTAAAAAAAATCAGAAGAGGGCGAAAAAAATGATTGAGAATCTTGGGCGGCTTCCTTTGCGAGTTAACAAATGCTTAGGAATTTAGGTTGGTAATGTTAAAAGCATTAAATTAGTTTGTAAAATAGGTGCGATAAATTTATTTTTATCCCCAAACAAACAACACTGACAAAAACGTAGCATAATTGGGTTACCAAATTTTCGGATTATGATAAAAAGAATATTTATACTTGCGAGTTTTTTGTTGCTATCGCTGAATTCGATTGCCCAATTAAACCAAGATTGCCCAAACGCAAATTTTGTGATGGGCGATTTCACCAATTGGGGTGGATACACCGGTTCTTGTTGCCCCATTAATGTACCGAACGTTGGGATTGTTGCAGGAAGGCATACGATTATGAACCCCGGAACAGACCCTATCGTTCCGGCACTTCAAACGGTTCCAACGGGTTTTACCCGTTCAGCGAGGTTGGGCAATTCAAGTACAGGTGCCCAGGCAGAGGCCTTGGAATATAGTTTGACGGTTAATGCTCAGAACTCATTGTTCATTTATGAATTTGCGGTGGTAATGCAAGATCCCGGTCACGGTGTCTCCGAACAACCCCGATTTGAATTGCAAGTTGTAAATCCCTTTGGTCAGGTCATTCCCTGTACCTATTATCAGGTAGCTGCAGGCAATGGTATTCCTGGTTTTCAGTCCTACTCAGGTGGGGTTTGGAGAAACTGGGCTCGTGTTGGGGTTAGTTTAACCAGCTTTATCGGTCAAACGGTTACCATTCAAGCCAAAACAGGAGATTGCTCACTGGGCGGTCATTACGGATATGGTTATTTGGTTGCTGATTGTGCCCCTCTTCAAATTGACATTCGATATTGCCAGGGGGATTCTAATGCAGTGTTGGTTGCCCCTCCGGGTTTTTCATCCTACCAATGGAGCAACGGGGTGAGCGGCAATACTGTGGTGATTCAAAATCCGCAATCGGGTCAATCTTTGAATTGCGTAATCACCTCGGCTTCCGGTTGTACCGCTACTCTAACGGCCATTGTTAACCCTATTACTGCCCATGCCGGATTTTCTGACATCTTTTTGTGCGAAAACAAAGCTTTATTGAGCGACACTTCCTATGCTGTGAATGGTACGATTTCGAAATGGGCATGGGATTATGGCGATGGAAGCCCCTCGTTTCAAGATAGTGCTCAAAACCCAATGCATATATTTCCGGGACCGGGCACCTACAACGTTACTCAAATTGCCATAACCAGTGCGGGTTGCCGCGACACCACTAATACTCCAATAACCATTTACCCTCAGCCCTTGTCCAATTTAGTTTTGCCCGGTCCTTGTGGATTAACTCAAAACTTCAGTAGCCTTGGCACCATTGACAGTTTGGGCTCGAACGGAACCTGGGCAGGAAATACCATAATTTCCCAATCATGGAATTTCCTAGATACCAATGGGGTTCAGGTGGGAGCATCGGTAGATACAAATCCTGTTTTCACGTTCCCTCAACCCGGCTACTACGACATTCAATTGGTTGTAGTTGATTCCTTGGGTTGTTCAGATACGTTGACTGTTCCATACTTAACTGTGGGCACTCCCCTTGCAGATTTTAACCATTTCGAATTCTGCGAGGGTTTGCTAACCCCATTTTCAGATACCTCATTTGCTGACGGCGACACCATCACCTCACGACTTTGGAATTTAGGAGATGGTACGCTTTTAACAGATTCCCTGGTGTTCAACCATATGTATGCCAACCCCGGCACCTACAATGCGCAGCTGATTATTTTAACAGCAAACAACTGTCCGGATACGGTAAGCATTCCCGTAACGGTTTTCCCGAATCCTGTGGCCAATTTTGATGTTGATTCTGCCTGTTCCGGAGTTGCAAACAATTTTGTTAACCTAAGCATGGTTTTAACTCCTGACTCGGTTACAGGAAGTGCCTGGGTTTTTGATCCGGGAATTGGAAACAGTACCCAAACAAATCCTTCGCAGCTTTTCCCGGGTTGGGGCGACTATACAGCCACGCTTGCTGTTGTAACGAACCACGGTTGTGTTGACACCGTTACCTTACCCGTGCGGGTTAATCCTAGGCCTGTTGTTGATTTTTCTGCAGATCCACTGCAAGGTTGCCAACCCCTTACCGTAGATATGCTTAACACATCGTACGTTCCCGGGTCGGACACTATTTCGGTTTGGAATTGGACCATGGGCGATGGGGGAACCACGACAGGTGTGACTCCAACCTATACGTACATGCAAGATGGAACATTTTCGGTAACCCTTTACGCTGTAACAAACCGAGGTTGCGATACCACTGTAACGATTCCGAACCTAATTACGGTGCATCCAAAACCCAATGCAAGCTATTCATGGGCAAATACCTCTGATTTTTGTTTTAAAGAAACCATATTTACGAACAATCAGTCCACCGTTAATGCTCCATCAACCATTACAGACTACAATTGGATAATTACCTATCCTTCCGGAACCGGATTGTTTAACGATACAAACCAGAATTTCAATCATGTATTTCCGGAAGTTGGTTCTTATCAGGTTGTATTGTACATTTCGACCGAGAAGGGTTGCCTTGATACCACCACAGGAACATTCAAAGTATTGGAACTGCCGGTAGCTGATTTTGAATCAGAGCCCTACTGCTACTGGATAAATTTGTTTACCGATAAGACCAGCCAAGGTGAATCGCCCTACAATTATCAGTGGAATGTTGATCAAAATCCCGGTGCCGATTATTTTGTTCCGAATTTCGAACATTTTTATGCAGACAGTACTCAAGGCAATATTCCTGTTGTACTTAGCATCACAGATGCCTTCGGTTGCCGGCATGACACTGTAAAAGTGATTGAAGTAAAAGGTGCTCCCGCCGACTTTGATTTTCCGAACGTATTGGTTTTAAATCCTGAAACTGTCGGGAATGATCAGGTACAAATTGAAGATTTGTCGACCGAGTTCAATAATTGTGTTGATTACGAATTGTTTGTTTACAACCGCTGGGGAACTTTGGTATTTAAAACACAAAATACCACGGTTAAGGAAGGAGGAATTCCGGATGTAGATTGTGCGGCATGTTTCCGTGGCCTTCATCAAGACGGCACAGAACTAACCACCGGGGTATATCATTATGTGTTAAGAAGCGAAAAACGCAACATCACCAAAAAAGGCTTTATCACTGTTTTCAAGAGGTAATTGAGAATTTTTCAAGCCTAAGGATGGAAGGTGAAGTTTGAATTAGAACCTTCTGTCCTTAGGCTTGTTCAATATGTGTATGGAAAGCCCCCAAGAATCGAGACAGGAGGAAGTTATCAATCCGATAGACCCGGATGCGGTGGCTGAAAATCCGGCCTTTTTGCCGTATGCCCACACGGTTGGTGGTGCCGTTGTTCGTCCCGAAGACAAGGGCAAACTTCAGGGCAGGTCAATTACTGCCATGGAGCAACAGACTCAAAGGCAGATGCAGCAGCTATATGAGCAGATGGATTTGCTGGCCAGGCAAGCCAAATCCCTTCAAGCACGCGTGGATGTATCGTATAAAATTTACTTGGCCGGTTTATCGTTTGAGCCGGTAATAGGTCAGGTGTACTATTTTTATCAAAGGGCTAATGGAAGTCATTTATTGTCGATGATTTCGCCGGAGGAATGGGGCCGGAGTCCACAAAAGCCGGAATGTTTGGCAAAGGTACAATTGTTGGGAGACCATACATGGGATGTACTTGAGGCCTTTTCTGATTTGCTGTAAGGTGAGGGTTGGGATTTCATTCTTTGATATTGCAGAGTCATTGGAAATTTAGAGGCCAGCGGCAGGGATTGAACCAAATAGCACGCAAAGCCAAAGCCACCGGGCCCGCGCGGTGCGGAGGCGACTTTAGGAGCCCCCGCAAACCCGCTGGGCCCGTTGGTTTTGGCTGCGGACTATTGGTGAAAGCCCTTAGCCGCCCCTAAAAACAATGAAAATTGATTGTCGAGTTAAAAAAACCATGGTCAAGTTCGTTGACAAGCAGTACCTTTGAAGCATGCAAAACCAACCTACTGATTCTGAGAATCAACTTAATATTGAGCTACCGGAGGAGATTGCCGGCGGAATTTATGCCAATTTGGCCATTATTGCACACTCGCCCAGCGAATTTGTGCTGGATTTTGTGAATGTTATGCCCGGCATGCCGAAGGGGAAAGTGCGCTCGCGCATAATAATGACACCCGAGCACAGCAAACGCCTGTTGATTGCGCTTCGCGATAATATTTCCCGTTACGAACAATCGTTTGGGGAAATAAAAAATGCGGCTTCCGACGGTGGGGAAGGCAATGCCTTTCCATTTCCATTTGGAGGTCCACAGGGCATGGCCTAAGGCCAATCAAACCTTGTTTAAAAAAATTACCTACCCAAAGTAGGGAAAGGAATCTATGTATATTTGAACAGAAAAAAGCAGAAATGAAAACGACCGCGCTAAAACAAAAACATCTGAGCTTGGGGGCAAAAATGGTTCCCTTTGCCGGGTATGAGATGCCCTTGCAGTATGCAGGATTGTTGCCCGAACACCATGCCGTTCGAAAGCAGGCGGGTGTGTTTGATGTATCGCACATGGGTGAATTTTTCATTTCCGGGCCACAGGCCTTTGAATTAATTCAATATGCTACCTCGAACGATGTAAGCAAATTAAGTCCCGGAAAAATACAATATTCTTGTTTTCCGAATGACGAAGGGGGCATTGTAGATGATTTACTGGTGTATCAGCTTACAGAAGACCGTTATATGTTGGTGGTGAATGCCTCGAACATCGAAAAAGATTGGGAACGTCTGAGCAGTTTGAATGCGGATTTTGGGGCGCAAATGGAAAACAGATCCGATTCAATTTCCTTGCTTGCGGTACAAGGCCCCAAGGCGACCGAGCTTTTGCAAACATTAACGGAAGTCAACCTAAACGACATACCCTACTATCAGTTTAGGATTGGAAGAATGGCGGGAATTTCTGACGTAATAATATCGAACACCGGATATACGGGTGCGGGTGGATTTGAACTGTATGTTGCCAACGAAGATGCTGAATTGTTGTGGGATGCTGTGCTGCATGCAGGTCAGCCCTTTGGATTGATGCCGGCGGGACTTGGAGCCCGAGATACCTTGCGGATGGAAATGGGTTTTTGCCTTTACGGGAACGATATTGACGACACAACGAGTCCATTGGAAGCGGGGTTGGGTTGGATTACCAAAACGGAAACAAATTTTGTGAATTCAGATTACCTGAAAGAACAAAAATCTAAGGGGCTGAGCCGGAAATTGGTAGGGTTCACCATGATTGATCGAGGTATTCCGCGCCATGGATATCGGATTTTAGACAGGGAAGGCAGGGCCATAGGAGAAGTGCGCAGCGGCACCCAAAGTCCCAGCCTTGAAAAAGCCATAGGTATGGGATATGTAAGCATGGAAAACGCGCAAACGGGGACGCGTATTTTTATAGAAATTCGGGGCAAAGCCCTTGAAGCTGAAGTGGTAAAGGTTCCATTTAGTTAAGTGACTTGGGGGCAAAAAAAGTAAATATTTGCATTAGTCCGGACTTGTATCCGCGCTATTCTGACCGCCACGGCATAGTTGTGGTGGTGGATGTTTTCAGGGCCACCAGTGCCATAGCGGCCGGTTTGTATCATGGTTTGTCTGCAATAAGACCGATAGCGGGATTAGCGGCCTTTGAATTGCATCCGAAGCATGAAAATCGAATATGGGCTGCGGAGCGTGGGGGCCAGGTTGTTGAGGGGTTTGATTTGGGGAATTCGCCCTTGGAAATGATTAAAAGAGCGGACCTACTTAAAGGCAAAGAGTTGGTATTATCGACCACCAATGGAACCCAAGCCATAGAGGCGGTTCAGAAAAATCATGGATTGATAACCGGAAGCTATGTCAATATATCGGCTGCGATTGAATATTTAAAGCAGCAGGAAAAATCGGTATTGTTTATTTGTGCCGGGTGGAAAGGAAGGGTTAATTTGGAAGACAGTTTATTTTGTGGGGATGCGGCTATGCGGTTGCTAAGTGCGGGCTTTGAATTGGATGAGGATGCGGATGCGGTGTTGATGTGTATGGAGATTTCAGAAAAGGCCAAAGGAGACCGCATGGGTTATTTATCGAACAGTTCGCATAGGAATCGCTTAAAAAATCTGGAACTTGAGGAGGATGTAGCTTATTGTTTGAGCGAAGATGTTGCGCCTGTGGTTCCGGTGTATCAGGCGTCCGGGGTATTGGTTAAGGTTTAAGCAAAAGGCAAGGGAAGTAGGGTGGCATTGCACCTGAGATTTGGATGCATAGGGCAATTTTTCATGCATGCACATGAAGGTGTTCGAGTGAGTTCAGTGTTCACAGCGCAGTAAAGGAGCAAACAATGCAGTCCTGGGGCGGGAAAAAGGAAAGAAAGTGCCTTGACCGAATTACTGTTGAATTGCCACACCGGTAGCCACAAAATCGTATCCGAAGGTGGGTTGGGTGATTTTATCGATGGAGTCTTGGGTGGCCCCTGCGTCCTGAGCCTTGTGTTTAAGCCATTCAACGGAGTTGGTGGTTTTTTTTGCGTAGCCTTTCAAAACCGCGGTTTTACCGGCGGCGTCTTTGGGGACAAAGAACGCGTAATCCCAGAATTTAACCATCATAAGTTGGTTTCCGAGTTGTACGTCCATCCAGCAACCTTTGGTTTGGCACACTTCGGTGATGGTAGAGGTAAAGGTAAGTGCCACCGAATCGTGCAGGCTAAGGCTATCTAAAACAGCTGGGTGGCTCAGTGGATTTTCTACTGAGATGCTATCTCCAAAATATTGATACGCAATGGTGGGTGCCTGGTTGGATGGATTAGGCTGACAAGCCGCCAAACTTAGCAGAATAAGACCGAGAAAAAACGTGTGCCGCATGGGATTAAGGACGTTGATTTAATGATTTGCAGGTTGCTGCGGTTTTTCAATTTTCAGTAATTCCACCTTAAAGACAAGGGTAGAACCGGGTTGGATGTTTGAACCGGGGGGAGGGGTGTTGCCGTAGGCCAGGTCGGCAGGAATAACAAACCGGAAGGTAGAGCCCAGGGGCATCAGTTGCAGGCCTTCGGTCCAACCAGGAATGACGCCATTTAGAGGGAAGGTTGCAGGTTGACCGCGCTCGTAGCTGCTGTCGAAAATGGTGCCATCGATAAGGGTTCCTTCGTAGTTGACCGAAACGGTATTGTCGGCGGTGGGTTTAGGACCTTTACCCATAACAAGCACTTCGTACATTAGTCCGGAGGCTGTTTTTTTCATTCCGGGTTTTTTGCTTTCGGCGGCCATAAAAGCGGCGGCGGCTTCAACGTTTGAAGCGGCTTTGGATTCGGCGGCCTTTTGTTCTCTGGCCTGAATTTGCATTTCAATTTCTTTGAAAGCGGCTTGCATGTCATCTTGAGATAAAAGGGGAGTGCGGCTGGTATCCAGGGCATCAATAATTCCTTGAATTAATGCAGCCTTATCGACGCCAATTTTAGCATTGCGAAGGTTAGCAGCGGTATTTAAACCCACTCCGTATGAAACTTTTTGTTCAAGGGTAGTAAGTTCAGTAACTTCGTCTTCCTTAGAAGTCGATGTTGAACAGGCGAAAAAAGTGAGGGACAAGCCCGAGATAAACAACAACTTCTTCATGGTATATGGGTTAAAGGATGGGATGAAAATTACTTATTGATGGAGAGCAGTTCGACTTCAAAAATCAACACAGAGCCGGGTTTAATGGGTGAGTCCATAGGGGGTTCGTTTCCGTAGGCCAAATCGGCCGGGATAATAAAACGGAAGATTGAGCCTTGGGGCATGAGTTGGAGTCCCTCGGTTAAACCGGGAAAAATGTCCTTAACGGTAAAGGAAAAAGGTTCGCCGTTCTCATTGGATTCGAATACGGTGCCATCGATAAGCGTGCCTGTGTAGTTTACCGAGACCTTGTCGGTTTCAGAGGGTTTAGGGCCTTTACCCATGACCTTCACCTGGTAAAGCATGCCGGAGGCGGTTTTGATTATTCCGGTTTTTTTGCTTTCGGCGGCCATAAATTCCTGGCCTTCGGCGGTGGCTTTAGCGGCGACGGCTTCGATTTCTTTTGCTTGTCTTTCCAACATTTGGTTTTGGAACTCCATGAAAGCGGCTTCCATTTCATCTTGAGTCATCAATTTTTCGGAATCTTCTGATTTTCCGTCTTCCAAGCCTCGGGACATTGCTTTGATGTCGATGTCTAATCCTGAACCGGTTACATTTCGAGCAATATCAATTCCGATGGCATAGCTGATTTTTTGGTCGAGGGAGTCCAGGTTTGGAGTCGGTGATTTGGAGACTGCAACACCGTTTGTTGTAATGTGGGGGGCAATAATCAAGGCAACGATGGACATCAGTTTAATAAGGATATTCATGGAAGGGCCGGAGGTATCTTTAAAGGGGTCGCCTACGGTATCGCCGGTAACGGCGGCTTTGTGTGGATCTGAGCCTTTGAAGTAGGTTTCGCCGTTGATTTCCACGCCTTTTTCAAAGCTTTTTTTCGCGTTGTCCCAGGCACCACCGGCGTTGTTTTGGAACATACCCATCAAGACACCGGAGACAGTAACTCCGGCTAAAAGTCCGCCCAATACTTCGGGGCCGAAAATAAAACCGACGGCAATGGGAACAAGGAGTGCGATGGCACCGGGGGCAATCATTTCGCGCAGGCTTGCACGGGTTGATATTTCTACGCATTTTTCGTATTCGGGTTCGGCTTGGTATTCCATAATTCCGGGAATTTCGCGGAACTGTCTGCGCACCTCGTTTACCATATCCATGGCAGCGCGGCCAACGGCAGCAATGGCAAGGGCGGAGAAAATGAAAGGAATCATAGCACCAACGAACAATCCGGCAAGCACATTGGCCTTGTAAATATCAATGGCGTCGATGCCGGCAATACCTACAAAAGCGGCAAACAGGGCTAGGGAGGTCAATGCAGCCGAAGCGATGGCAAACCCTTTGCCGGAGGCGGCGGTGGTATTACCGACGGCGTCAAGGTTGTCGGTGCGTTCACGCACTTCGGCGGGCAGGCCGCTCATTTCGGCAATTCCCCCAGCGTTGTCGGCAATGGGACCGAAGGCATCGATGGCAAGCTGCATGGCAGTAGTGGCCATCATGCCGGCTGCGGCGATGGCAACACCATAAAGTCCTGCCAACTCAAAGGCACCAAAAATACCTGCTGCCAAAATCAGGATGGGCAATACGGTTGATTCCATGCCAACGGCTAAACCCCCGATAATATTGGTTGCGTGGCCGGTTGAAGATTGACGGACGATGGACAAAACCGGGCGTTTTCCCATAGCGGTATAGAACTCGGTAACGAAACTCATAAGGGCACCTACGATTAGTCCCAGCAAAACGGAACCGAAGATGCCATCGCGGTTAAATTCAGTGCCGCGAAGGACTAGGGTATCGGAAGGTACGAGCCAATTAATCAGGAAAAAAGAACCGATGAGGGTAAAAATCATCGAAGCCCAATTGCCCATATTCAGGGCTTTTTGAACTGAACTGTATTCATTTGAGATTCGGACAAACAGGGTACCTACGATGGAGAAAATCAGACCCATACCGGCAATAATCATTGGAAGGAGGATGAGGGACAAACCGCCTACTTGGTCAGAGACCAAAACCTCTCGTCCCAGAACCATGGTTGCCAAAATGGTAGCGACGTAAGAACCGAAAAGGTCGGCGCCCATTCCGGCTACATCGCCAACGTTATCGCCAACGTTGTCGGCGATGGTTGCGGGATTTCGGACGTCGTCTTCGGGAATTCCGGCTTCAACTTTACCGACCAAATCTGCGCCTACGTCAGCGGCTTTGGTATAAATGCCGCCACCTACGCGAGCAAAAAGGGCGATGGATTCGGCGCCTAAGGAGAAGCCGGCCAAAACTTCCAGGGCTATCTCCATTTGATGTGCATCAAAGGCGGCGTCTGACCCTACATGAAACATTTGGTAAAAGACGATGAAAAGGCTACCCAGGCCCAGGACGGCAAGTCCTGCTACCCCCAAGCCCATGACGGAGCCACCTGTGAAAGACACATTGAGGGCCTTTGCCAGAGAGGTACGTGCTGCCTGGGTTGTTCGCACATTGGCCAGGGTGGCTACTTTCATACCGATGTAACCGGCCAGGGCACTGAACACAGCACCAATAATAAAGGCAACAGCGATGATCCAATGGGAGTTTGGGGTTAGGGTACCGGACCAGGCCAAAACCACGGCGGCGATGATGGCAAAATAGCCTAATAATTTCCATTCTGCACGCAGAAAGGCAAGGGCTCCTTTAGCGATGTATCCTGCCAATTTCTGCATGTTTTCCTCGCCGGCATCTTGTTTAATTACCCAAGCATATTTAATGGCCATGACCAAAATTCCCACCAAGCCGAGTGCGGGAATAAGATACATCATCAGATCCTTCATAATTTGAGACTATATTGGGGGCAAAAGTAACCCATTGGGTTGAATTTTCAAAGGAATAAAAAAACAGGTTTTAACGGGGTTGGCCAAAAGGGAATCGGTTGAACTAGGAATTGGGGCGGTTAAGGTATCGCAGAAATTCGGCACGGGGAATGTGTCGGGCGCCCAAGCTGGCCAAGTGTTCTGTATGTACCTGGCAATCAATCAAATCGTATTGACCTTGGCTTACCAGTTCAATCAAAGCCAATTTGGAAGCGTTGTCGGCTTTGCTGAACATACTTTCTCCGCAAAAAACGCGGCCAACGGCAATGCCGTAGAGGCCACCGACCAAATCGTTGTTGTGCCAGACCTCGACGCTGTGGGCTATTTTCTCGTTTTCAAACAAATGCAGGTAGGCCTGTTGCATTTCGGGGAGAATCCAGGTATCGTATTGGCCCGGACGTTTAATTTGGGCGCAAGCGGAAATAACCTGAAGAAATGCGGTATCAAAAGTTATATGATGGGTTTCACGCCGGCGCAATTGCCGCATGGATTTTGAAATTTTTAATTCATTTGGAAAGAGTACAAAGCGGGGGTCGGGGCACCACCAAACGATGGGGCTTCCTTTGGAATACCAGGGGAAAATGCCTTGGGAGTAGGCTTGGATTAGGCGTTGGGGAGACAGGTCGGCACCGATGGCCAGCCGGCCTGAGCTGTCGGCCAATTCAACGGGTGGAAAGGGGTCTTGGGGGTTTAAAATTGCGATGCGCATTGGAGTAAAGTTCAGCAAAAATACCAAAATGGAAAGAGGGGGGATATAGGGTTGGGGCAGCATGCGGGCGGGATTGAAGTAGCTAGCGCGCACGAACGGCCGGGCAGCAGGGGTTGGCGCTGGCGGGCGACTTCAGGAGCCAGGCCAGCGCCTATCCCTGCCCCGGCCGGGCGGCGTACTAGCTCTGAAAGCCCGAAAACCCGCCCTAAAAAAAAATTAATTTTTGACCCAAATTCCGTTAAAAATGGGGGAATTGTTCTCAAAAATAAGGTATGTGTAAACGCCGGGGGGCAGGTTATGGACGGGGATGGCCCAAGTGCCCGCGGGGATGCTGCCGAGGCTGTGTTCGCTGACAATTTGTCCGCGGTTGTTCAGCAGCATGTAACCGCCGTTTTGAAGGTTGTTGGGAAGACATAAATGCAGGGTTTCAGAGCCGGGATTTGGAAAAGCATTCAGGGAAAACTGCGGATTTTGAGGCAGGCCGGCGAACCGATCAATTAAGGCCAGGATGCTAAAACGCACATCAATACCCCAGTTGTAATACATGGGAGTCCATGAGTTTAAATAGAATTCCCAGGTGCGTTTGCCATAGCTTCCCGCATACGAAGACCAAAGTGCCAGGGTGTCGTTGTTGTGCATCAGATTAAAAATGATTCCGGCGGCAAAATTCCGGATTGCGAGAGCCGGACCGGGTTGCCAGAGGTAAACTGAGCCGTCAAACAGGGAAGAGGTATCGATGTCGGATAGAAAGATGGTGTCGGTTTTCAAGCGTGATTTGGGCATTAATCTGCCGGAATCGGGCAGTGTGGTAACCGAGTCCATATCGTACCAAACCAAGACAATTCTGGAACTATCTTGGGGGAGGCTATTTAGGGCCTTGCGTGCGAACCAAAAGACAAAACCCTGAACCCCGCAAGCCGAATCTATATTAAATTCCTGCAGTTTAGCGTATTCGCCATAACCGCTGTTGCCCGACATAAAACCCCCATTTGGTGAGCCATAGAGGGTAAGGCTGTCGGACAGGATTTCGGAGTTTAGGGTGTCGGTGGTGGTTTTCAGGAGGGGGAAAAGGAATCCGGCATGGGTATGTGCTGTTGTTGGCAAGGGTAATTTTTGTCCTTGGGTAAGGGAGGGACTCAACAAAGCAATAAAAAGGGACGTATAGATTAGTAAACGCATAATTTTTCTTTCCAAAATGTTGGTCCTTGTTGAATATGGATTGCATAGCAACCCGGGGTCAAATCCTTGCAGGACAAAAAGGTTTGGCCGAAGCCGGCGGCACGTTTATGGCCAAAGGTATCCCAAACTTCCCAGGTGCAATTTGCCAGATCAAGGTGGGTGTAAAATGAACAAGGATTGGGGTAAATCAAAGGGTGGGGTTGGGTTGGGAAATCAGGGAAAGAAAGGCCTGAAGCCTTAACCGACAAGGCAATGTCCCAGGTTTGAATGGGATTGGCTCCGTCGGCGCTATCGCGGATTCCGTTGCCGTTGCAATCGGTAAAAAAATCGCCGCCGGCCTGGCTAGGCAGGAGCAGGTTGTAGCCTTGCCAATAGGCAAAGGAATTGGGATAAAAGAGTGAGGTGTCGGCTTGGATAATGCTTCCACAGGTGTCTTTTAGTGGGTGTCGAGCGGCCAAAAGCAGGGTATCGCCTTGTCCCAATTCCAGCAATTTAAATCGAAGGGCCCAGGCCTGACCCGGGTTTGGGGAAGCTTGAACGGGCAACCAAACTCTTT
>Ga0214917_10000595_pt1 | contig 47240 bp, 38 predicted proteins | sample LL_1208_BB_MetaG_FD_177983 | JGI IMG/M metagenome (GOLD analysis project Ga0214917, IMG submission 177983) | Freshwater microbial communities from Lake Lanier, Atlanta, Georgia, United States - LL_1208_BB | ecosystem: Environmental > Aquatic > Freshwater > Lake | place: USA: Georgia | collected... | reverse complement strand
CGCGGTGGTGATGCACGTTGACGGACACCTGGGCAGCTGCATCGAGCGATTGCCGTTTGCAGTGATGGCCACGCTTGTCCAGAGCAACTGGAATATGTGAAAAAAAAGAACTGTAAAATATATCGGATCGTCGAAGTGGGATGTTGATGCAAGGAATAAAAATGTGTATGAATTATGTGTCGTAAACTTTATCATGGCCATTGACATGAAGCAGCTGCTTGTTGCACTGGCGTTTGTTTTGACCATCATGGGATTGGCTGTGTGCATTGCCGCACCGTGGCGCGCGTACAAGCGAGTTACCATTGATACTCCAGCGTCGGGCACGTCAGCGCCGGCAACAACATCAGAATCAACATCGCCAACGTCAACATCGTCAACATCGTCAACATCGTCAACATCAACATCGTCAACCTCGCCATCAACCTCGTCATCAACATCCGAGGCACCATCTTCAATGCCTGAAACGTCAAAACCGAGCGGAAAGATGGACGGATCTAGGGCAGCAGCAAAAAGATCATCCGACGCCGACATGACCGAATCGAAAGATGCCATCATTCGCGACTCGCAAAATGCTCACCGCTCGCAGCTGATGAAGGGCGCAGCGCCCCATGCGCAAATGGCAGCACCCACAACCGCAGCATTGCTGATGAATTCGTTTGACACACGCTCGCGCGGCAACACTCGGGAACCGGACGCACGCCACACGAAAGGTGGTCGGTCATCCTCGTTGCCGATGCCGCGCACCGCTGATCCCGAAGGTGAGCCAATTCCGATCGGCAGCATGATCACCCATTAAAACATTCGCACGTATAATCACAGTAAAAAAAGTCAACCAGTCACAACACTATTTCTCACGGCTTTTACAAACTACTGTTACACTGATAAAATAATGTAAATTCACTTTATACTACGATTACACTGATAAAAATGGTATAAATGTACTTTAAAAATTAACCAAAAAACAACAAGGCCTCCTTAAAAATTAACCAAAAAAAAACAAGGCCTCCTGTGGGAATCGAACCCACAATCCTAAGATTATAAATCTTATGCCTTGCCAATTAGGCCAAGGAGGCGTCCTCGGTTGTGTATATTCAGGTGTATAAAGTTTGATATGTATCAGTGATTTGCCGTTGGGTCCGGTTCGGTGACGTATTAATCGTCACGCTGTAAAAATTGGTTTGGTGACGTATTAATCGTCACGCTGTAAAAATTGACAAAAAAAAGAAGGCCTCCTGTGGGACTCGAACCCACGATCCTGAGATTAGAGTTCTCATGCCTTGCCAACTGGGCCAAGGAGGCTTCCTTGGTTGTGTATATTCAGGTGTACAAGTTTGGTATATATCAGTAGTTTGTCGTCAGGTCCGGTTTGGTGACGTATTAAATTATATGACGTCGCGCTGTAAAAAAATTGACCAAAAATAAGGAGATTAAACCCACGATCCCAAGATTAGAATTATCATGCTTTGCCACTTGGCGCGGACGACCGCAACAGCAAGCAAAAAATAGTCAATCAAGTTCTAATTTAACAAAATTGCGTTCAACATAATAGTACATCTTCAACATAATATTACATCTTCTGGGCCAGGATTAACTTGCAAGTGGCTGCAATGTCTTCTACTGGGTTTTCAAGATCGTAGAGAATCTGAAAATCGCGCTGCACGTCTGATTTTGACCGTTCAAACGGCCACGGATCAATCGTCTCAACCCGGTCGCCTTCGGGTGATACCAGCCGCCGAAGAAACGCGTCAAACAGACGCGGATCGTTGATGAGGCCGATGTAGTTCATCGGCGCAGTGTGCTCCTCCTCCGATAAAACATGCAGGCCAGCATCCGCAAGCACTTGGCGCCCGTCCACGCCGGGTTGGCCGTCGGCCATGCGCGCCCAATGCATCACCAGGGCCGTGCCTCCAGGTTTCAGCACCCGAGCCAGCTCGCGAGCGGCCGGAAGCGTGTCGACAACGCCAAAGACCGATGTTGCAACATCAAACGTGCCGTCCGGGAACGGCAGCGAGAGCGCGTCTTGTTCAAGTGTGCACAGGACCGTGGTGTCGCTGCCCGCAGTTCCAGACGTGCAGGCTGCGCAGGGCATGCCGCACCGCGCCGCATTTGCACGCAGCAGCGCGAGCGGTTTGTCGTCAATGTCGACCGCCACGACGCGGACGTCCAGGAGACCTCGTTTTAGTGCAGTTGCAGCAAGCGGCACGGCCAGAGACCCCGTGCCTGCTGCAATGTCAATGATCTGGCAACCGGGCTTGAGCGGCACTTTAGGCACCAGACGGGATGCCCAGGGGTGGCTGAGTGTCCAGTCATGGTCGCCGTTGGACGCCGTGAACGCGGATTCCAGCGCTGACTGCATTTGTGGTTATGACATCATTCATATACATTTAAATATTTTTTTAAACGTATGATGACTACCATGATATATCATACACTTCAAACACATGACCAACAATAAGATACTCTCGCGCAAGCATCACCCACAGTTCGTCGGACATGCCACAGTGTCGAGGCGCAAGAATCAGCGGCAAAATTTTCGCGTGCAGCGTGGCCCGCGCCCCGGGTACGTTCCATAGGGTTGAAGCGTCCGTGGCGTAGAAGCTCGGACTCAAGGTCGTGATGGGCACAAAGTACAGACCCCAGCATTTGCGCTGCGAAAACATACGTCTGGAAAAGGTGTGCCATGATTCGCGGGTCCAATTGTGCACATGAAGTGGAAGATATGCGGAGGTGTCATCCGGGTCTGCCCGAAGCATACGCCACAGACACCCTTCGTCGAAAACATCTGAAAAATCGTGCACCGAGGAATTCATGCACCAGTCATACATCCAAGACATGAATTTCTCTCTTGCGCCTTGCACAAACCCATCAGGGTACATATCCCGGAGTTCATTAAACTCAGTCATGTAATCAAATGAATTTGATGTAAGCGCGAGCGCCATGGCTTCATATGAAGTTGATGGGCAGATTCCTTCTGGAGACGTGATGGAAATACGGTGGTCGTAATACGCGAGCGCAGGCTCAGATGAATACTCGGGTTCTTTCGTGCGGAAACTATACAATAGTCGTCGGGCCGAGTTTTCTAGATTTTCCAAAAACACTTCTTGATTGATCTGATTGATCTGATTGATCTGCTGCTTAACACCCAGCAGTTTCGCAAAGAATTCATAACCAGCACCATCAAAAACCGTATGGTCGTGCGCTTCGCTCATGAATTCTCCGCTGCTTAAATACCGCAAGCATGTTATAAGCTGCAGAACCACTTGTTCTACACACTGGACATCCAGACGTCCCTTTTTGGTTGCCACCCACTTGAAAAACGGAAGTGTTTCACTATCATAACTATGATGCAACTGGTTGCCAAATTCAGGGGTGTCGTGCAAGCGTAGCAGGTACGCCTCGATATTCGCCTTGTCCCAGACGGTAAACTCGGCCGGCATGGGCACGTGCGCGTAGCGCTCGATGGGCAACACTGTGTCACAAGATGGACACTTGATCCACTCGTACACCAACGTGGTTTCGCCGAGATCGCGCATGCACTTTTGGCACGTGTCCTGTCCGCACGTCCAGCACGTCGGCCCGTCGTGCACGTCCGCGCACTCGTTCAGCCCGCGAACACACATGATTGTCTTGTTTGGAATGATTTGAAATGAGTGTCTTGTTTGGAATGATTTTGAAATACAGGGTTTTTTAATCCACGTCATTCCGAGATTTTCTTTTCGTTAATTTAATTCATTCATATTTTGATTCACATCACAGATGAGCGGAATCGTTGAGATTTTGTTCACCTTTGACACGACCGGGTCCATGTATCCGTGTCTGACGCAGCTGCGACGCAACATTGTGCAGCTGCTGGCAACGCTGCGCGACAAGACGCCCGGCATCCGGCTTGCCGTCCTGGCGCACGGCGACTACGGCGACACGTACGTGACCAAATCGATCGACCTGACCACCGACACAGACGCGCTGATGCGCTTTGTAAACGAGGTCGAGTCGACGGGCGGCGGCGACTGGGCCGAGTGCTACGAGCTGGTGCTGCGCGAGGCGCACACCAAGTTCACATGGACGCCAGGCGCCGAGCGCGCTGTCGTGATGATCGGCGACGCCGTGCCGCACGCGCTCGCAGCCGACCGCAATCTGCACAAGATTGACTGGCACGTCGAGGCCGCCGAGTTGCTGAGACAGGGGTTTCGTTTCTACGCTGTGCAGGCGATGGACAATCGCGAGGCCGAATTCAAATTCTGGCAGCCGCTGGCCAGGGAGACTAACGGGATGCATCTGAAGCTGAACCAGTTTTCCGAGATCACCGAGATGCTGCTGGCCATCTGCCAGCACGTGAATGGCGGCGCGGCGCAGGTGCGCGTGTACCGCGACGAGCTGTGCGGCCGCGCCGCGCTCACGCGGACGCAGGCGCGCATGTTCGCGCAGCTGACGGGTGATGCAGTTGCCGAGGGCGCGGGCGCGCTGACGGCGGCCGGGCTGACGCCAGTCCCGCCCGCGCGGTTCCAGGCGCTGCTGGTGGGCCATGTCAAAATATCAATTCGCGACTTTGCGCTTGAGCAGGGCCTTCCGTTCCGCACTGGCCACGGGTTCTACGAGATGACCAAGCCAGAGGTCATTTCTGACAAGAAGGAGGTTGTGCTGCAGGACACGGCCACGGGCGACATGTTCACGGGCGCCGATGCCAAGGCGCATCTGGGACCCAACGTCGGCAGCACGACCAAGGTGCGGCCGCCGGCAGACGGAAAGTATCGCGTTTTCGTTCAGTCCACGTCTGTCAATCGCGTGCTGGAGCCAGGCTCGCATTTCCTCTACGAGGTCACCGATTAAAATGTTTATTGTGAAATGTTCTCTAATTTTATTTACGAAGAGCATATAATACATGACGTCATTTCACCACCATATCCATGACGTCAGGTTTAATGGACTGTGAACTTTGTTGATTTATTTTCGTGACGTACGAATTTTTTTGACATGATGTCACGCACGTGTCACATGGCCGAGCAACGCAGCGACGTGTCACAATCAGTTATGGCCGAGCAACGCAGCGACGTGTCACAATCCGTTGTGGCCGAGCAACGCAGCGACGTGTCACAATCCGTTGTGGCCGAGCAACGCTGCGATGAACATCGCTGCGATCAGTGCGGCAAGGTATTTGTGAGAGGCCGCAATCTGAGAATCCACATGCGATCGCATACAGGCGAACGGCCATTCGTCTGCCCCCATTGTCCTTATGCGTCTGCAACAAACAGCGCTTTGAAAAAGCACATTCGCACGCACACGGGCGAGCGACCGTATCAATGCACAGAATGCCCGCACGCGACAACAACAGCAGGCCATTTGCAGACGCACATGCGAACGCACACGGGCGAGCGGCCGTATCCGTGCCCGCATTGCCCGTACGCAGCAGCGCGAGCAGACGAGTTGCAGAGACACATGCACACGCACACGGGCGAGCGGCCGTTTCTCTGTCCGCACTGTCCCTACACGTCCACGCAAGCAAGCAATCTGAAGAAGCATATTCGCACGCACACGGGCGAGCGGCCGTATCCGTGCCCGCATTGCCCATACGCAGCGGCAACCAGCACCACATTACGGTTTCATCTCTGCACGCACACGGGCGAGCGGCGCACCAAGCGTCTGGCGACCTTGGCGACCTTGGCGACCCCGGCGGTCTCGACGACAGACGAAATGGCCTGGAAACTGTACTGTGTTGGGTGTGACCATGAATTTGCGGACAACGCGGCAATGTCGGCCCACCAATGCAAGCAGTTGACCCAGAATTGGATTGTGTTGTGATCGTTCCGTTACATTGATTCCGTACCATTACATTCATTATTATGATTCTAATTTGTTTATTCTCCATTTTGTTCTGTTAAGTTCTGTTCTGTTTCGTTCTGTTCTATTCTGTTTTGCTTTTCACACTTCGGTTATGAATTCAATCAATCAGACATTGATTTGCCTTCTTGTTTCGTTTGTTCTTTTTTATTTTGATAGAAAGGCCTTTCTGTTTCTTTCTGATCCCATCCGCTCTTCATTATTTTTTTTCGTGTTCGTTCTTTGTTCACACCTTTTTTTGACGAACCATGGAGCCGATGTTGCCACACGTATGATGTGAGTTGTCGCTATGATGATACAATGGACGTGTAAACATTGTCGCTCGGAAGCGGCTTCGGGCGCGCTTGGTCGGGGTTTGTCGCACAAATATTCTCACACATATCTGTCTGACACGAACGGAATATTACGGGCATGTGTGTCGGCGTGACGCGCACAAAATTCGCGGCCGGCGCGGCGTAATTGCAAGTGTTGTCGATCACGACCACACCGTCGGCGCAAAACAACGTGTGCGCAGCTGTCTGCATCTCGTGGCGGTCGCCGACGTCTAGAAATACATTTTCAATGTAGACAACCGTGGCGGCCGGTGTCTCGCACCACACGTTACAATATTGAGGTCGCGGAAAGTACGGTTCACAAAACACCCATCGCGCATAGGTCACGCCGTGCAGGGTCACCGTCTCTTCTTGCCGGTGCACGTGGCCCGTTTTGCACTGCCGCGCCAACACGAGCAGATTTTCGAGCGGCTGTTGCGCCACTCGCGGCATGCTACGGCTTTGTCGTAGTAGTTCTTCCAACGGAGGCGCGGGTGTTCCGTTGTAATGGCCGATCAGGTGCAGCTCGCTACTCTGTGATGCATTCACAAACAGGGACAACCACTCCATATCGTGCGGCAGATACATTGCAGTGATAAGGTCTACGTTCAGTAAGAACCTGCGCAATCCGCCCCGCAGCTCCGTTCGCTCTAGAAATCGCATCGACGTGTTGTTTGCGATGATATACGAGATAATGCGAGTTGCGCCATGAAATGCCGTGTGAGAGTCGATGCGACGTTCTCCACGCTCGGAAAGCTGGTCGCAAATTGTCCAGCTGCCAAGACGCTTGACCGACTTGCGGAACTCATCGCGGTGCCTGTTGAACGCGTCTAGTTCAGCGTGAGTGTACTTGCCGTTTTGTGTTGTGCTCGGCAGGTCCTGCATGCGAGAAAAGCAAACTTTGTCTGGAAAAAATTGGCAATTATCCCCATGGGTAAAATAAGTTTTCCATGACGTCCAAGTTTCGGCAGCTTCCTCTCGATTTGCGCATAAAGGAGTCCAAGCGCGTTCTGGCCAAACACACGGACAAAGTTCCCGTGATCATCGAGCCGGCCAACGGGAACCAACCGAAACTTCAATCGGGCGCAAAGCATCTGGTGCCGGCCAGCATGACCATGCAGGGGCTGCTGGTGTTTGTGCGGCGTGGTCTGCCAGACCTGCCCGCACAGGAAGCATTGTCTCTTTTCATCGAAAGCCAGAGTGCAAATGGCAAGCTAGAGGCGATTCTTGTGCCAATGAGCTCCACGGTCGGCACCGTGTATAACACGCGTCGAAGCGAGGACGGATTCCTCTACATCGTCTATTCGCTGGAGAACACGTTTGGGTCGATGTGATGCAGGTTTTTTTTTCCCACTTTCGTTTCCGTATCTATCATGTCGCGAGTAATGTGGGGAGATGTGCTGGGATGGCACCACTGCAACAACGGGCAACAACTGGCGTTTCGCCGGAAAGGCTCGTGCATTCCGCACGTGACTGCGCGGTGGACACAGCTGTTTCCGGGCGCATGCATTGAAGAATGGGATGTCGTGATTTTTTGAATACATCACTTGTTAGCATAGCGTGTAATTTCTTAACCCAAAGTACAAACCAAAATACCCGGAATTTGTAAAACAAAATACACAAATACCCAACCCCATGATGATGGAGCCGGGAAGCGCGGCCACGGCCGACGCCATATGCCGAGTCGGTTTGTTCGAGCGCATCCTCTCAAAGTGCAGGACTGGAAACGTGATTGTCGACACGGCCTTATCGCTAGTCATGCTTGAATCGGGCATTGTCCAGCAGATCGGCCGGTGGATAACGACAAATGCCCCACATCTGCTCCGGCATTTTGTCTTTTGGATCATTCGGCTTGCCTATGTGCTGCGGCAGCGCCGGCCGGTCCGAGCTCGCGTAACAAAAACCTGCCGTGTCCAGTCCATCACGCCAGAGATGGAACTAAACACAGTTTTCCCTAAAATCCAATGGTATCTGCGCCAACACACGGCCCTGGGCGAAGAGCCTAGCGTGAACATCCAGCAAGCAAAGGATGACACAACGATAACGCAGACCGTGCCGGTCGCGCAGCAAGCCTCCATTACCTTCCAGGGACGCACCATTAACTACACGATGAGTAGCCAGGTGATCACGATTCGCGCAGACCGCAACTACGAGCGCCAGATGCAGCTGATTGACATGGTGGCCAAGGACGTGCCCGAGGAGCAAAACATTTTTCTGGACCTGGCGCGCACAGCAGCCGACGAGCACCAAAAAGCCGTCAGCGAGCTAGGCTGGTGCCAGCGGGTGTTTCGCAACACGCCCGACGGCACGTGGGAGGACTACAAATGCCCCGCGCCACGGCGGCTGGAGACCATCATTCTTAAGAAAGGCCAGATGGAGGACCTGTGTCGCGATTTCGACGACTTTCTGGCCAGCCAGCAGTGGTACCTGGACCGTGACGTGCCGTACACGTACGGTCTGATGTTCTACGGAGAACCCGGCACAGGAAAGTCCAGCCTGACTCGGGCGCTGGCAACCAGGGCCAAGCGCCACGTGCATTACCTGATGCTGAGCTGCGTCAGTTCGGACAGCCAGCTTGTGGAGTTGATCAAAAAGATTCAGCTTGACGGAACAATCCTTGTGATTGAGGACATTGACTGTGCCACGCCCGTTGTGCGTGCGCGCAGCGACACTCCACCCGAGCCAACCGAGCCGGACACGGAAGACAAAACACCGCGCCTCACGTTGAGCGGGCTGCTGCAAGTGTTGGACAGTAATCTGATCAACGCGCATGGCCGCATTGTGGTCATGACCACCAACCGCGTCGGGTATCTGGATCCCGCGCTCATACGATCGGGCCGTGTGGACAAGAAGATTGAATTTAGCCGGTGTGACGTGGACCAGGTGGTGCGCATCTACGAAAACTTTTTCGACCAACCACCTCCGGCAAGCCTGGGCTCAGGTGTAACACACCTGTCTCCGGCGGACGTCACCGGACTGTTTGTGCGGCACAAGCAAGAGCCGCTTGTTGCATGGAGCAAGCTGAGCGCCGGATACCATCCAACAGACGGCACAACCCTTGTGGGCGTCATGCACAAACCAAAACTTGACGTAAAGTTCGCAGAGAAACGGTTCGCGGAGAAACGGCCCGCAGAGAAACGGCCCGCAGAGAAACGGCCCGCAGAAAACTATCTGGAAAAACAGCCGCTGGCTATGGCAACGCTTTGATGAAAGGTTCTAAAGTTTGAATGATGAAAAAAAAACATCGACAATTTTTATGTCAAAAATTTTTTATCAGTTACCGCGAAAAGTGATGGTGTGATTCAAGTGTGGGGGAAAAATTATTACGCAGCTTTTTTGCAGTAGGGAAAATTATATGTCGCAATTTATGGATGAACCTCAACTTAGGTTACAAGCGTCCGATGTCACAGCAGGGCAAGTCGGCATGACCGAGCAATCTGCAGCGGCGGGGCGAACGGAAGAACACGCCGTCGCAGTGGACCAGATGGGTAGCGAAAAAGACGCACCGCCTGCTGCGCTCGCTCTTCTCGCGAAACATGCATACAGATCCGTCGGTTTCCTCGGCAAGGGCCAGTACGGCTTGGTGCTAGATGTTAATAACGGTCTGGCCGCTAAGCTGCCCCTGACGTCCACGTCGCACAGAATGATACAAAACGAGTATGACGCGCTGCAAAGGCTCTACGATTTGTGCCCGGCCGGCGTGGTTCAGCCGGTCGGGCTACTCCCGGACTGTTCGTACACAACAATTATCATGTCAAAGGCAGGAAAATCGGTGCACACCATGAAAGATGACATTGATGAACCGCTTGGAATCTACCTGCTGCAGATGGCGCGAAGCTTCGCAGCCGCAAAGATGGTGTATCTTGACATGCATTTTGCTAACATACTGTGGGACGCAAGCACGGGATTTCGCCTTTGTGACGTCGACCCTGCGTTTATTTTGCAGACAAACGAGCTTCATTCCGAAGCCATGTCGCTGTATTTTGCGTTACATCGTTCCCTGCAGCGGCCCAAAGCGGCCGCCGTGATTGCACGGCGGCTTGATGAGCTTTTGTGCGCAAGCGGTCTCTCGCTGCACGCGCTCGTTACCGAATTTCGAAAGCATGTGCTTTTTCGCACGTTTCAGAGTCATCTTCGCGTACGGATCAGCCCGCTGAAGAAGCTGCTGCTACACTCGCACTCGTATGATCTGCGAAAAACAGCACCTGCGTGCTGATATCTGTCTGTTCTATCTTTCAGTGCTTCCTGTGCTTTCCGTAACCGCAATCTGTGACAAGTACTACAATTTATCAGTGCTGCCTGCAATCTATTTAGGTATAATCAAAAACATAAAACGTTCCCAATAACGACTTTTCAAATTTATCGCCGACGAAAAGCAACAGTTTGTGTCTGATCCCACGGCTCAGCGCGTTTGGCGAAAGCTCACCCGTGCAATACACTAGCAACTTGAACTCGGTCCCGTCTGAAAAAGCGCCAACAAATGCTTTCATGACGGATGTTGACTCGCTGTGCGACAGCTTCATCGGGGCCTTGTCCATTGTCTGTTTGGGATAAAACGTGACTGGAAACGAAATATGCGTCTGCTTTGGGTCTGCATACGCATATACAGTGCCAGTAAACTTTATAAGGTTATCAAGCGACTCGTCCATAAATAAATGCGAATGGAAACTTCAGAAACTTTTTTATGTGAAACTTTTTTCATTGGTTTGTGAAACTTTTATATTTTTTGAGTTTTTATCATTTTCTTCTTTCGGGATTTCTTACCATGGCTCTTCTGGCTACTATTGGAAACGCTATGATTGTTGGTGGCAGTTGCTGCCTTGTTGCAAGCGCAATCATCCTTGCTGGCAGCATCATTTACCGCCACATACGACAAGAAGAAATAAATTAGTTCGTTTGCGCACGTTGAAACAAGTAAATCTTCATTGAAATCATTGAAATCATCTCACATAGTTTTCACTCAAAACCGCTTGGGACATGCTTTCTTACGTTCTCATACCGTACGTTCTCATACTTTCTCACTCATTTCTCACTCAAATTTCTCACTCACATTATACGTGCCATCGCCGTTCCTTTGCCAACTGAAAGATTTTGAGAAATATTGACGCGCCGCATTAACGATTATCTCATGTTGTTCCTCGGACATCGAAATTTCACCGCTGCTCACATCGTATCGAGGCTTGATGCCCACAGGTGTGAGTTTTTCGTCTTCGTATCGGTACAGTACAATATTGCCGCTTTGGTAAACTTCCAGCAAGAGATTAGAATCTGATTCCGCAATACTTAGTACAAGTGGAAGTTTAGCAAGCTCTTCAATGTTCACCTCGTCGAATGTTCGAAATGAATGTGGCATCGTCTTGAATTCCTCAAGCGCAGCAATCAGATCCCCACCGTGAAGTTCCTGATTTCGTATTTTTTCCACCAGTAAATCCGCTTCAGGAACCATATAAAATAGTTTTGCCATTGAAATTGTTGAGCCCATTTCACATACACCTCATTCTTTTTTTCAGAATAACTTTTCAGACGTCATATCAGAGTTCATGTTTAAAAGAACTTTTCAGAATGTCACAGTCCATTCTCAGAATTCATTTCACACTTTATGGTATTTTTCAGACTTTATTATTGTTGATTAGCAGCCCCCACACTTCCTCGGGAAGGTGGCTCGTGGTTGCGCGGCGGGCCGCCAAAATGAGAATAAACACATGGAAAAGAGTGTCCTGCCGTTGTAAAAACTCCCGCATATTCGGCCATCTGCCGAAGCAGATTTCGTAAGGTGGAGACGTCAACTCACTGCATCCTCGGAAATGAGCCCATACCAACGACTCCAGGCGTCCAAGGGTCGCAGGTAAGCGTCTCAGTCCAATGCAGTTTTCCGCAAAAATGTATTCAAGTGACTGCAGACTTCCAAGCGAGTCTGGCAACCGTGACAGCCGCGTAGCACCACACACATCAAGAATCTGCAGCTCATTCAGTTTGCCAAGCGTTTCAGGCAATTGCGTCATGCTGGTGCAGTTGCGCAGATTTAACTCGCGCAGCTTCGCCAGGTTGCCGAGCGAATCAGGAAGCCACGTTATCCCAAAGCAGTTCGTCAGGTGCAGCTTTTCTAAGGCTTCAAGCAGGCCAAGCGATTGAGGCAAACACTCCAATTCTTCACAGTGATCCAGTTCCAAAACCCCCAGTTGCGCCAGATTGCCAAGGGACTCTGGCAGCCGCGTCAAAAAGGTATGTGAAATCTCCAAGGTGTGGAGTTCTATGAGATGCAACTCGGGCAGCGCGGTAAGCCGCTTGAGATCGCGGATATAGAGCGTAGACAACTTAGCCAGGTGGCCAAGCGCGTCCGGCAACCGCGTCAACGACCACATTGACACAATCTTTAACGTTCGCAACGAGTCCAACAAGCTCAACGTCAAGTCCGAAAGCAGTAAACAATTATTGAACTCTATGTTTAGAATAGCTTCCAGCTCACTCAGTGATCCGAGTTGTGTCAACCGATCGCATGCGCGCACCGTAAAATCTGTCAATGCTGCCAGTTTGCCAAACGACTGGGGCAGCTTTGTGATGGCTGGACACGAGCCCATGCTAAACAAAGCCAACTCCGGAAGCTGACCGAGCGACTCGGGCAACCGTGCAAGCCCCTCACACCCATGTACAGTCAAAACTCTCAAAGCCTTCAATCGGCCCAAAGACTCTGGCAGCTGTGTGATCTGGTCACACCCCTGTAAATTTAGCACCTCCAGCGCATCACACATGCCTAGTGAGTCAGGTAGGCAGCATAGCTTCGGACACTCCAGGCTTAAATAATTCAACCGTGCAAACTCGCCCAAATCAACAGGCAGCTGTTGAATGAGAGAACATCGCGTGAGATTGAGCGTTTCAAGTGTGCTTTTCAGGCACGCAATGGACGGCAGCTCGGGCAAGCGGCAAGACGTAAAAGACAAAATTCTACATCCTGGCATTGCCTCGCCCAAGTTCAATGTCTGTGCACGTAAACTGTGTATTGTCCTCATGTAGGAATCCGTATCATCTGAGCTATGAACGTAATCCGTAATACGCAGCATTCGTGTGTGTTGTGCGTGCTATATATAACATCATATATCTATCATTTTAATGACGTCATATGTCAATCATTTTAATGACGTCATATATCAATCATTTTAATGACGTCATATCAATCATTTTTTATGACGTCCGATAAAAACGTCATGTTCACTCTGCAACAACCATGGCTTCCGGCACGTCCGGGAAGTCTTGGAAGTCGGGCAAGTCTGAGAAGCCTGGCAACTCCGGAAAAGAACGGAAATCCATAACCTGCATTCTTTCTTTGAATGAGGGTGAGAACATTGCAGATGAGGTGGCGGATCACATTGCGAGCCAGATAACGAAATCCAGGGAACTGAGGCCGCTGCCGGCAAATCTGTCTCTCGACACCAAACTGCCGAGCGGAAATCTGCTTCGGAATCTGATGGAATATGCAGGCCAGTCCAATGAAATGGTTGACCTTTGCGCTCAGGGGTTTACCATTACGCCAGAAGGCATCGACGCAGCACTGGTACACGCCATGGAATGCACCTTGCCGCTGGCGCTTGACAATCGCACACAGTGGACAAGCCATCACGACATTCGCTCGGGTCTGCTGGTGAGCTCGGAAACCATTCTGCCAGGTACAGTTTTGGCCATCTTCAGGCCACACTTGTGCTTCCGGACGCCGCTGCAGTCCCACGGCCCCCATCTGTTCAATCTGACCTGCTTTATCGCAGCGTTTCTTGTTGTGCAGCCGGACTGGGTGACGGCGTGGCATTCCCGCATGCAGACCCGCCACTTTCCGGCCCAAGCGCTGGGCGGTGAGGCGTTGGGTTGCTACATGGCGATTCCGGATTATCTTAACGGATTTGTGTTTAACGCGCTCGAGTTTACAGCGCGAATTCATCTGTTTGTGGCCATGTGCACAAAGTCAATCCCGTGCAATGCCAACTGCGGCGCGCGTGCGCTCATGTCGTGCGACCAGTGGGATCTGCTGCAGGACGACGTCCGGCCGAACAGTGCGCTTGTTGGGCTGCCGCAGTTTCCATTTTGCGGAGGGTCGCCTCCGAACGTGTGTCAGACGCACACGGGGCCAGTGCCGCTCTACTGCCAGCATCCGATCAAGCCAGGCGACATTCTCTCCATTGTGCACAACAGTCCATTCGTTGCGCTTAACAGCGAGGACAAATCTCATCCGTCGCAGGTGGTGCCAATGCGGTATCTGACCGATGACGAGGGCATTCCGTTTGGCATCGCCTCGTCGGATGACCGAGTTGTCAAGCTCTTTGGCGACGAGTCGCCGGAGCGCAAGGCCCTCGTCGAGGAACAGCTGTCCAAGAAACGCAAAGAGCTGTTCATCATGACCTTGAGCGGCAGCCAGGACGGCACTGTGGACCGGCAGCTGGCTTGGCTCCGCACTGTGCGGCAGGATAACGACAATTTTGACGGCGGGCCGCCCGACCCGTTTCGCGAATATTGGCCTTGCGTGCTGCCGAGAGGAGCGCTGATTTGCTTGTTCACGCTGGCTTTTAGCAGTCGCCGGCATCCATCAGCGGAGAACGCAAAGATCTTCAAGGAGCTGGAGTCTTTTTATGTGCGTTCTATCGAAAGCATGAAATGGCCGTGCATTCTGTTTGAGTTGTGGCTCGACCTGTCCGGCATGATGTTTCTGAATCCGGACGAGCGCATGTATGACACGCTGTTCTCGCAGGCCGCCGACGCCTGTCAAAAGGCGTTTGGCGTGCCGCCGGATGTGATGCTTGCGCGGATAAATCAGTTTTTGCATGGAGCTGAACACATTGGGCCGCCCAACACTGTTGATTCATGAGAGGTGGGGGTGGTTTGCGGTGTGGGGGGGGGTGGTTTACAATGAGAATACGATGAAATAACGATGTTTAATACAACAATCTTCAAGACAGGATGAGCCACTAAGGCAGAAAAAGAATAACAAAAGGCGAAAAGTAAGAAAAAAAGAAAGAAACAGAAAAACAGAAAAACGGACATACCAGACAAAAACGGCGGAAAATTGGACAGAAAAGAAAAAAAAAACAGACAGATAAAAACAAATGCAGATTTTTTTCCAAGCCTACTCACCGGAATCACCCCGTCACTTTTCGCGGTAACTGAAACCAAATGACGTCATATGGGTGGGTCGACAAAAAAAGCGGTTTTCACTGTGTTACCAAGTGGGATGAGCGCTGTGTTTGACTTTACGCTGCTGCTGGACACGGGTCCCAACGACAGCCATTACAAACTTATTAAGGTTCTCAACCCAACTGTGGAGCTGTGGGTTGTGCCGGACTGCGTGGTGTGTCAGGCTGTGCGTGAGTTTTTCGAGCAGCACGGGCTGAAGCTTCACGTGCGGCAAGGCAACGTTCAGACCATGAAGGCGCCTGGGAAAAAAAGCCTCGGTCGGTCTTCCGAGTATCCGATTGCCCAGTACCAGTGGAACGGCGAGATTTACACGGTGCCGCTCCCCAAGCTGCACGACGGTGCGGCGCCGGCCACCATCCAGCGCCGCATGCGGGACCTATTTGTGCGCCGGGTCAAGGCGCTGCGCGAGCATCAGAAGGATCTGCACCGCGCGTTTGAGAAGCGCAGCATGCGGGTGCGAAACACGCCGGCGTTCACTGTGTTTTGGGAGATGGGCAGCGGCAAGACGCTGGGCGCCACGTCGCTCATGGTGAACCACCGGTCTGCACGCAACGTCATTGTGTGCAACAACACAAACATTGGATACTGGGTTGAGCATCTGCGGATGACGCCGTTCATCACGCGCGAGGAGGTGGCGGCCGCGATGGCGGCGAAGCGTACGAAAGCGTCCGCACCGGAGGACGAGGCGAGCGACAACGACGTCATGAGCCAGTTTGCGGCCAGCGAGCGCGACGTCGTGTTGTGGTTTGAAGTGGTCGGCTACACGGCGTTGCGGAGCGATTTTGACGACCCCAAGGCCCTGCGCAACTACAGCTGCGTCGTGCTGGACGAGGCCCACTACTTCCGCAACAACACACAAGGCATGCAGTCGGCCGTCAGCGCTATCCACGGCGCAAAGAACGTCATTATGCTGTCGGGCACGCCGCTGGTCAACAGCGCCGAGGACATTGTCGGGATGCTTGCGCTCGCCGACATGGACCGCACGCGCGACTGGGAGGGCGAGTTTGCTCGCACGGGTCGGCTCCCGACGCCGCAGGACGTGACTGCCATGCTCAGCGGCCACGTGTCGTGGTTCGATCCGCGCGTGCACCGGCCGAACATGTTTGCCAAGTTCTACCCGACGCTGGAGGATCACCTTGAGCGCGTGCCCATGACGTACCCGCAGACCATCGAGTACCTGATGGCCGTTCGGTCCAATTTCACGTTTGGCCCGTACACGGTGCAGCAGGGTCGCTCGAATCGGTACAACTGCCTGACGCGCGCCGTGTGCAACGCGCCAGACGGCAATCCCGCGTCGTCGCCCAAGTTGTGGCGCGTGCTGGAGCGCATGCGTGAGATCCACTCATCGCCGGAATCCGGGCCGCAGCTGGCGCACTCGTCCCAGGTCGAGAGGGGCATCCGGCCGCTCTTTGAGCTGTGCGCGCGGGAGCACCTGACCGATGTGCGCAGAATGGGCATCATCACGGGCGCGACCGACAACACGGAGCGCGAGTGCACGCGCAAGCTCTACAACAAGGGCAAGCTTGACGGCCTGTTTATCAGCGACGCCTCGCAGTTTGGCATGGATCTGGTGGCCACGCGCGCGGTTCATCTGGTCGAGCCGCACCAGAACAAGCAGAGCGAGAATCAGACAACGGCTCGCGCCCTGCGCATGGGATCACACAACAACTGCGCCTACAAGGTGGTCCTGCGCTACAAGTACATCTCGGTTTTCCCGCCGCAGCCGCCGACGCCCGACGAGGTGGATGCCTGTCGGAAGTACATGATCGACCAGCAAGTGCTGGGATCTGACACGGCCAATCTGCTTGCCGGTCTGGACATCAAGTCTCTGATTGTGAAGAAAATCAAGGAGGAGGGCGGCAAGACGATCAACGAGACGCAGGAGGAGGACAATGCGCGCAAGCAGATTGGCATTGATCCGTATCTCGAGGCATACCGGCGTGCCACGGTGTACATGTCAACGCAGAAGGGCGCCAAGCTGTTCGAAACCATCGCGCCGGTGGCTGCCGACGCTGATGTCGATGCTGATGTCTCAAAGGCCAAAGCGGTCAAGGTGAAAAAAGACGGAGCCGGCGGGAAGAAGGCATCGCGTGGCAAAGAAGGCGACGAGCACAATGCAGGCGAAAAAGGCAAGAAGGGTGCGACTGATAGCAAGGGGAAAAAAGCGAAAAGCGAGGCAGTGACCGGGACAAGCAGCAAGAAAACAGACAAAACAAAGGCAAACATCAGCTGTAAGAAACCAGAGAAAACGGAGAAGGCGGGGGGCGGCAGTGCAAAGGCGAACATCAGCAGTAAGAAAGCGCAGAATAGCAGCAGTACAAAGGTGAACAAAGCGGAGAAAGCAGAGAAAACGGAGAAAGCAGAGAAAGCAGAGAAAGCAGAGAAATCGGAGAAAGCAGAGAAGGCAGAGAAGGCAGAGATTAGCAAAAAGGCAGAGATTTGCAAAAAGGCGGAGAATGGCAAAAAGGCGGAGAAAGCAGAGAGTGGCAAAAAGGCGGAGATTGGCAAAAATGCGGAGATTGTCAAAAAGGCGGAGAAAGCAGAGAGTGGCAAAAAGTCGGTGATCGGCAAAAAAACAGAGAGCAAAGGGAGCAGCAGGAAAGGAGAGACTGACAAGAAAGCCGATAAAGGTGTCAAGGCGGAGATAAAAGAGAGCAACAAGAAATAGGAACAAGAAAAGAGAGCAACAAGAAATAGGAACAAGAAAAGAGAGCAACAAGAAATAGGAACAAGAAAAGAGAGCAACACGAAATAGGAACAAGAAAAGAGAGCAACAAGAAATAGGAACAAGAAATAGGAACAAGAAGTAGCAGTATTAAGAAGTATGAAGAAGCATGAAGAAGTATGAAGAAGTATCAAGTATCAAGAAGTAGTATCAAGTAGTATAAAGAAATAGTATCAAGAAGATGCAGCAAGAAAAATCGAGCGTTTGGATAAAAAATTGCAAATACTCACACACTAGAAATTAGACAGAGATGCTTGCGCGCGACATTATGTTTATTGTCACACTGACAGTGGCGATGGCTGTGGTCTTTTTTATCAATCACCGGGTGAAAAAACTCCAGAGCCGCAATTTGGAGTTGCAGCAAAAATTGCAAGAAATTACAGAAGCGAACGGTGGAACGCCGTGACGCGGGACGAAGTTTACTATCACAGAAAGTAGATTAGGAAACAACACGTAACGAAAACAAACATGTAACGTAATGTAACACTACGAAAAAAAAACAACTAAACTATAATCCAATTATCACTCATATGGTAACGTTCGTGCGCAAACATCGCTGTACTGCTTGCAAACATCCGTCCACACCACGCACAACAAAATTCATGTTCGATTGCGTCGTCATCGTCGGCCAGCGGGACGTTGTGGCTATCAGCTGCTTGGTCAATTGCGTCGCCATCATTGGCCAGCGGGACATCGTAATCGTCGGCTGCCTGATGCACTTGGCAATTCGCAGCATGCTCTTCCGCTTTTTTCAAATGCTTTCGGCGATGCGCGCACAGTTGACTCGATGAAGCTGCTGAAAAGGAACAGTCTTTTGACTCGCAACGGTATGGCTGTTCTTTTGTGTGCTTGCGAATGTGCTTGCGCAAGTCCGGTGCAGTCTTTGCCGCATAATCACAGTAGGTGCACTGGTGCGGCCGCTCGTTGGTGTGTGTGCGTATGTGAACTGTCAAATTGCTTTTTAGTGCGGTTGCGTGCGGGCAGAACGGGCACAAAAACGGCTTTTCGCCAGTGTGCGATCGTATGTGCTCTTCTAAAAGGTGAGGCTTTTCAAACCTTTTTGAGCACTGGCCGCAAAAATACTTCTTGGCAGCCATAGTGAGACTTGAATGCGGGTCGGACAGACCCGGGCAATCTAAAAAATTGTCAGGCCGGTCCATAAAATTGTCGGACCATCGGACCGGACCATCGGACCGATAAATTGTCGGACCGGACCGATAAATTGTCGGACCGGACCATTAAATTGTCGGACCGGACCATAAATTGTCGGACAGGACCACTAAATTGTCGAACCAGACCATATAAAACTTGTCAGACCGGAAAAGAAAATTGATAGCAAATAATGTAAACGTACAATGCGTACAATCAGAATATCTTTTAATCAGAATATCTTTTAATCAGAATATCTTTGAAGAAAAAATAAAATATTTAAACAAAAAACTAAAAGACTCGCCCGCCGCCGGTTACTGCTGCGTAACAGTGCGCCTGTGTGTGCGAATGTGCGATTGCAAGACACTTGATGTGGTCGCCGCGTACGGGCAATGTTCGCACTGATACGGCCGCTCGCCCGTGTGCGCGCGGATGTGTCGCGTCAACGTGTCTGATGTTGCCGCTGCGTAGGAACAATGCGGACACTTGTGCGGCCGCTCACCTGTGTGTGTGCGGATGTGCGCCTGCAGGATACTGGCTGTTGTCGCCGCGTACGGGCATTGTTCGCACTGATACGGCCGCTCGCCCGTGTGCGCGCGGATGTGTCGCGTCAACGTGTCTGATGTTGCCGCTGCGTAGGAACAATGCGGGCACTTGTGCGGCCGCTCGCCCGTGTGTGTCCGAATATGGTTCCGCAGAGTACTTTGCTGTGCTGCCGCAAACGGACAGTATTCGCACTGGAACGGACGCTCGCCCGTGTGCGTGCGCATGTGAGTTTGCACATGCTGTAATGTCACTGCCGTGTAGGGGCAATGTGGACACTGATACGGCCGCTCACCCGTGTGTGTGCGCATGTGCCTCTTCAAGTGGCCTGCTTCTGCCGCTGCATAAGGGCAATATTTACACTGGAAAAGCCGCTCGCCCGTGTGCGTGCGAATGTGCCTCCGCAGTGCCGCTGATGTTGACAGCATCTTCTCACACATGTCGCAGCGAAAGCCAGCCGATGCTGCCGGCAACGATCCGTGACCGGCGTCGCCCACTGTGGCGTTTGCCGCAGCCATGAGGGAAAATGGTATGTTTGACGTGTGTTGAAATATCGCAACATAAACTGACGTCAGAATTAGTTTTTCTGACGTCATCAAAATTAATAACATATAAATTTTGTTAAGGAGCATGTTTTACTATGTTTTTTTATTCATTATTGACTGCCGTCCATTGTCTTTATAGTTGCAATCAAAGGCACTCATTATCTGCAAGATTAATGTAATTGTGACGTCATGTTAGGCCAGAAACCACTCTTATTATTTTCAAGAATTTGACGTTATGCAGCTACACCACCGGGCGGAAGCGCCAGATGGTGTTGTGTTGCGCCGCACGAAGCGTGAATATGCCAGCTGCAACATATGCAAGTTTTACGGCGACACAATTTACTTCAATCGCACCAGTGACGGTCGTCTGAGTGGGACCTGTGGATTTTGCGAGCTTCCGGCTGCGTTTGTTGTGTACGGGGAAACGCGAGAACGCCGCATCACTGACACGTCACCGGAGCTGGGCCCAATTCGTGGACGCACACTTGCTCTCTCTCTGGATAATCTGCCAGAGCTGCAGCAATTCATTGCCAAGCACGGGGCAACTGCAACGGTGGTTGTGTACGACGGGGGTTCGATCACATTTGAGGTACACTGCACATCGTTTGTGGACGACTGAAAATGTAATTTGTTGCCAAAAAAAATACAAAACGAATGAAAATAAAATGCAAAGACTCGCCAAACTCAGGATAAAACACGTGGTGGTCTCCGCACCAAAAGCAAAACCGACAATAGCACCACCAGCCAAACCGACAGGAAAAGATACAGAGCCATCACCGATCAAAAAAGCAAAATCGTCAGGCAAACCCAAGAAATCGCCAGTTGTGCCTATCGCAGGCGATACCGAAAGTTGCTTGCTGGACACTCTGCTTAATCCGGCGCAGTATCCCTCACGCACAGAGCATCCGATTCGGTCGCGCGGCTCCCAGCTTGCGTGTGGCGTTTGGTCGTTGCAGCGAGATATGTTTATGCCGGCGTTTCGCAGCCACGTTATTCAGTATGGATCACATCAAACAAGCGCAAGCAGCATTCACTTTGCCAGCCCCCGCCAGCTGATCGTAGCGTACCATTTTCGCCACGAGGCACTCACGTTTTGGGTGGCAGTGGGAGGATATGAAGGGCAGATTTTCACAGTTGGTTGTGGAGAGCAGATTCGCCAGTGGGGCACATATCACTTGACGCCCGACACTGTTTGTGCCGTGCGGCGCACGCACAGTGACTGGAGCAGCGACGAAAGCAACGCCCACGCTGTGAGCGGAACCGCTTACGTGACAGCGCATGCAGCTAATATTGGCCATTACGTGTGGAACGACATGTCTGGACTGTGGTATGCGCGCCAGTTCTTTTCCAAGAGCACAACTGTAGTATGGCGCAGTTGCTTTGACTGTTTTGAACTAACTGACGCTTTGGTGGGCGACCGAGCGGCGCGTGTTGAGAACATGGATGTGTCGGTCATGGAACGGGTTCTCTCCGACCGGCTGGCAATCATGTTCTGCGATCGATTTGTCCCGAACGACATGCGCCAGTGGTGTCTGACACAGCTTGGCGTTCCTACCGTTCAGATCGGCCCGGCTCGCGTGTGGGTCGAGCTGCGCGGGCGGTCCGCGTTGCATTTCTGCACCAATCAGATCCAGGTCATGAGCGACATGATCAATGCTGCGCCCGACAACATTCACTTTGTCATCGGCGGTTTCATGCGTTGGACCCAGCCGGCCGTGACAATGACAACACTGGACAACCAGACGTCGCAGTGGCACCAAGAGGTTCTTGACGAAGAAGACAGTTTGCTTGCGCACATCGCCAACCCGGCACGTGTGTCGTCGGCGAACCGCAGCATGACGCCCCGCCAGTATGTGCAGGCGTGCGCTGCCTGCGCGGTTTGCGTGTACCCGGCCGGCAGCGGTTCTACCATACCCAATATTTTACTTAACAAGCGATCCATTGTACACACTAACGGCGCGCAAATTGGTGTTTTCCAGTACCACGACCGCACGTTCACTGAAAATTATGACGCGTCGCAGGTCACGATTGTGCCCTACCAAGAAACTGCATCCCGCCACGACACGTACGAGATTATGCTTGATGGTGCGCAGTTATGGTCGAGCATGGTAGCGCCAACCCTTGCACGTTGAAAATATTATTTCTTTTGTATTGGTGTTGCGTAAACTTCAAACACGATAAATTCCTCAAAGTTCCTTATAAGATATGTATTTTACGCTGTGATCCTTTTCAAACAACACGCAACATGGAATCCACGGCACGCTAGTGTCAAAATCGACCAACGTTTTGGAGCTCTTCTGGGAGTTGCAACCAACACCAACTGTCAAGATGCCCGTTTCACAATCCAGCGTTGTCTCAACGACGGTGGGGTTTTTTGATGTAACTTGAAAAAAACCCTGACCTGTGACACGCGCGCGAATGGAAACGACACGGTCGGATCGCACGACACCAAACCACACATTGTCTTCACCCAGATTCAAAAACCGCCAGCAATGCACACCCGTCTGAACGCCTTGGCTCAGCATGGCACACGCCACGCCACCTGTGCCCCTCGTAACCGTGGTACCATTGTGCGTCAAGCAACAGTTAGGCCCTTGCGCAAAGCGCACTGGCCACATAACGTGATTCAGACCAAAGAAGTGAGCAAGCTTGCTGAACGCTGGCATCATATCGGGTTTTACCATCGGCAGCACCGGGTCAGTCGAATCTAAAACGAAAAAGCGTAGAAACTTCACAATCTTCTTAAAACAATCAGGGTCGTAATCGAGAAAAATGCTGCCGTGTGCATCCGTCACATGATTCCACCGGCCAGAAAACATCGAGGCGAGCATGGACCCATCAACCGCGCACAGCGTGCTTCGCAGCACAGTAACACGCTCGCCCCCGACGTTAATGTCCAGGATGTCTGCCATAATGATATGTAATGTGACGTCATGTAGATTCTTTCATCCTGTGTTGCAGTCCAACACATTCAAAAAGGGGGGGAAAAGGTCTCATGCTTCTTCTCATTGTTTCACGCATTATTTTCACTCACAATCCAAGCTGAATTTTTTACCCTCGCACGTCTGCGTCAGCCGGGCTTGCTTTTTATTCAAAAAAGAGGGAAAAATGTCTCATGTCACCACGATTTTTTCACGCATTATTTTCACTCACAATCCAAGCTGAATTTTTACACTCGCTCGCACTTTCCCGTCGGCCGGGCTTGCTTTTTCTCCTTTGGGCCAAGTTGCCCACTGCGCTTTCTTCCAATGCTGGCGAATCCATTGTTTCGTCTCGTTAATTTCAGCGCGCCGCAGAGTGGACCATGTCGAAACGTCTGTTTCGGCGCGCCGTGCAGCGGACCATGTCGAAAATCCAAGCGGACAGCCATGAACAAACGCCCACTGCAGCACTTTGATATATCCATTCGCAACCGCAAGCGCGCACACTCCCTCATCCCACGGGCACTTTTCGGCATGCAACCACTGCACAACGTCCAAGTGTTGGTATGCATGGGAAAAAAGATCTGCCCTCAACAAGCACCCGTTGCCAACGAACCAGCGCAATTCGGCCAGATTCCCGTTTGACGCCGCCGATTCGCACATCCACTGTTCCAGCGGCTGACCCTTCGCGTGAAGCCACTTAATAGTCTCAAAATGGTTGCCACGGTGTGCCTTGCACATAAAATATTTATACGTCCATTTCGGCTTTGCCGAAAAGCCGCCTTGGTCGACCGCCCACTGCAGCAGTGACGGGGACTGTAAAACCACATGAAGAAATGTGTGCCCGCCTTTGTTTTTATTCTTGATGTTTACAGCGTTGCGCCAGGCCCGGCAAACCGTCAAAAGCAGCCCATCGCAATCGGAAAGAAAATAAAATATAAGAATAAGCACCTCCGTCGGCAAATTTTCGATCGTGACGACGTCCATATATATATATCTGAAAGTGACCGAGTGAAAAAAAAAGACAGTGGCGGCAAGTGAATAATAAATTAAATTAAAACGTAACATACTACACTCGGTGATGATGTCACTAATGAAATTTGGTGACGTCATTATTTGTCGTGACGTCAGTGATGCTAAAAATAAAAAAGTGATTAAAACGTGACGTCAGGTTCACAAAATACGTAGGTGACGTCATTTGCGAAGAGCGCAATGTGCGACGAGGGCAGCGCTGGTTGGCAAGCTACGAAACGCTATGAATTTGCAAATCTGGGACTAGACCGGGCCAGATGGCAACGAATTCGAGTCCATTTTGGTCCGGACCAAAGCGTCATTGAGATGGTGGGTGAGCCCAGCGGAGACCGGCTGAAGCTGTACATCACTTTTGACGGTGCCTGCAAGCTCGAGATGCAGGTCAAGGAATGCGCACTGCAACAAAACGGCAATTTGCGCATCAGCCTCGCTTTGTCGGGCGCATGTCCGCCTGGTCTCGGCATGATGTTACAACTTGCTAGAGCCGGCGAGACGGAGCAAATTTTAGGAACGAGCCATGTTGTTGTGCGAAAAACAGTCGGCGTGGCACAAAGTGCTGGGGAGGAGATTTGCAGCAGCGAGCGAGCGGCCAGGCAACAGCAGGCAGCCGGGGAGCCAAGGGAAGCTGACGAGGCAGCGAGGGAGCCAGCGCATCGAGCAGCCGAGCAAGCAGCCAAGGAACAACAGGCGGCTGAGGAGGGAGCCAAGGAACAACAGGCAGCCGAGCAAGCAGCTAAGAAACAACAGGCGGCTGAGGAGGGAGCCAAGGAAGCGGCGATAGTGGCTCGAGAGAGGCTAGCGGCTGGAAGTAAAAAGATAATTATCGGGGCGCGCAGCCACTGCGTCCGCCAGCACCGTGGTCAAGCCAAAGACCCCCATGAGGCAATTTGTGAGTTTTTTTTGCAGAGAGCGCATGAGGCCCAGCAGCGCCAGGACGCGGCCAACGAGACGCGTGGGGAATATGAGGTTGAACGCATCTTGGGCAAGGCTGTGTACTGCCAACAACTTCACTACAAGGTCTTGTGGCGCGGCTACCCGGAAGAAGAGGCAACTTGGGAGCCTATCTCGAACCTCGAGGGCTGTCGCAAGCTAATCGAGGCCTTTGAGGTCAGCTGTAATGACCTGCTCAAAGCGGCTCACAAAATACCAGCGAAGGGTGAGGAGCACGATGCGGAGTGGGCAGCGTCTGAGCAGGAGGCTGTTGAAGAGACACGTCTAATCGAGGAGCGGGAACAAGCAACCATGACGCAACGCGAGATCCAGCAGCGGCAAGCAGTCCGAGAGGCGCAAGAAGCAGCGACTCGAGAGGCAGCGGCGGCAGCGGAAGTTGCAGACGCGGCGGCTGAGCAGCAGCGCAAGATGGCAGAGGCGACTCAGGCCAAAGTGGAGAGGGTAAAAGAGATAGTAAAGGCGATTCAGGCGGCGCGAGAGGCAGCTCAAGAAGCGGCGGCTCAGGTTGCAGCGCAAGAAGCGGCGGCTCAGGCAGCGCGAGAGGCAGCGGCGGCGCAAGAAGCAGCGGCTCAGGTTGCAGCGCAAGAAGCGGCGGCTCAGGCGGCGCAAGAGGCAGCGGCGGCGCAAGAAGCAGCGGCGCAAGAAACAGCGGCGCAAGAAGCAGCGGCGCAAGCGGCGCTGGAGGCAGCGGCGCTAGAGGCAGCGGCGCAAGAGGCAGCGGCCAAAGAGGAAATGGCAAAGCGATGGCAGGCAAGGCTTGATGCGGCACAGAGGTGTCGTGACGCTGAGCAGCGCGAGGCCGAACAGCAGCGCGAGGCCGAACAAGTGCGCAATGCCCAACAAGCAGCGGCGCAAGAGGCGCGAGAGGCAGCGGCGGCGGTAGCTCGAGGGGCAGCCCAGGAGGAAACCGTGGCAGCTCAGCAGAATGTTGAGCAAAGCGAACGAGCCGCCAACGTTGAGCGGGATCCGATTCTTTCCATTCACCAACAACTACTAAAGCCCGCTGAAAATACGGACCTAAAAACGGTGTACAAGTGGCGCGCAACGATCTATGAAATTGACGGCTTGAAGCTTGATCGTGCACGGTGGAAAAAAACGTTTGCTGTTGTCGATGTAGTCTCGGCCAACGAACGCGTCATCTCACTGACGGGCCATCCTGGCGGGGACAGGCTGAATTTGCAAATCACCTTTAATGGTGCTCCCTGTCCCACGGTCCAACTTTGCGCGCGCTACCAACCCATGGTGCGATTCGACGGCTCGCTGTGCATCACTTTTATTCTGTCAGGAGCCAGTCAGCGCGACCTCGACATGAAGTTACAGCTGACTGCAGCTGGCGAGCCCGAGCGCGTCTTGGCCGAGAATGATTTCTCAGTGAGCTCCTCCATGCCCGCAAGCGGAAAAAAGCAGGAAACGGCAGAGCAGACAGCAGACAATGAAGATGCGGAATACGCGGCGTCTACCATTCAGGCTATGGAGACAACCGAGCAGGAGTGTCAGCGGGTGGTTCAGCAGGCCGAACAGGCAGCGGCGGAATATACGAAGCATCGCGAGGCCCAGCGTGTTGCTTTCCAGCATGCGTTGGCGGAACGGCGCAGGGAGCATGCTGCAGTGATGGCGACAGACGCACTTCGCGAGATTCGCAGGGTACAAGCGATCACGGATGAGCAAGCGGTCAAGGATCAGCAAGCGGTCAAGGATCAGCAAGCGGTCAAGGATCAGCAAGCGGTCAAGGATCAGCAAGCGGTCAAGGATCAACAAGCGGTCAAGGATCAAGCCGCCGTGCCATACAGAAAGCGGTCGCTTGAGGACGCGCCTGAGAACCCGACACGGAAGCGCAGGATCATTGACATTGCCAAGTCACTGTTTTTTGATCTTTTTGGGACTGAAGCGGTGCCGCCTGCAAATCTGCGTGCGATGACGACCGCCATTATGTTAAAGAGTGGGCTGCCTGACGAACCGGAGGATGTGAGTACTCGTCTGTTCTTGGCACGCAAGGCGCTGACGGCGTCAATGTTTCATTAGAAGTATAATATGGCCCCGCACCAATAAAAACGTTTAATTAAAAAAGTAATGTTACATTGATACTGTTATTGTTGACTTTCAATTCAGATAATACAAAAGGCTCGTTAATGTAACGCGTTTGCAATACTTTTCTGACAACAATCGATAACGCACAGTGACAAAAACAAACCAGGTGATATCATTTAATAAACAGAACCATGTGACATCATCACAGACGCATCAATCCCGTGATGAGACTCACCGACGACGGTGCGGGGCTGACCAATGGCCGCTTTGAAATTCGTCTTCACGGTGGCAGTGATCCGCCTCTGTTGAGTGACCCGCCCATGCGGATTCTCAGCACTGCGGACACGTTCATCGAGCAACCAGGAGAACCGCTACCGCCACCATTTATGGCCGTCATTACGGCTCGCAAAGTCAAAGTGAACATCAGGCAAGATCCGCGCTTCAAGGCAGAAAAAGGCGATCTGTACGTGGAGTACAGGGGTGATGGTAGTGCAGGCTTTTCTCATTACTCGCCAGCAAATTTTGGCTCGGCGGGAGGGCGGTGTGTGCTGGAGTTTGAACCCGAACTTGACAGCAATCGCGTGGAAACTCTGCTCGAGGCCAACGCTGACATTGGGCGCTTTGTGGTGCAGGTGTATCGCGGCAAGTGCGAGCATGGTGTGGGATTTAGGGAGCAGAGTCGAAAGCACCCACCGTCGCGGGGCATGGGCTTTGAAAAATCGAAGCAGAAAATCCGCCTGCGATTTACAGAGGACGATGTTGAGCAGCGCGTCGTGTACGGAGCATATACATGTGTCATCCCTGTCGGTGACCCAATAGCAACATTTACGTTCATGTACGACAACATGCATCGCGCGATTGGAATATTTGGGATTCCCAGGCTTGTCGCAGCTGGCCTTTTGCCGCCACCAGAGCTGCAGGCACCTCGGTCTCCGATTCTTATCGATGACGACGACGGCACGGTGGCTCCTGACGGCCGAGCGAACGGTTTGGAGAACGATGTTGCGAGTGAGTCGGACGAGGAGGGCGCGGAAACACCTCAGCGCGAGGCCCAGGATGCCCAGCACCGCGAGGCTCAGGAGGCCCAGCAGCACCGCGAGGCCCTGAAGCACGAGGCCCCGCAGGCGGGGCAGTCCAACAGAAAGCGACCGCTTGAAGACGCGCCTGAGACTTTAAAGCCGAAGCGCACGATCGTTGACCTCGCCAAGTCACTGTTTTGTGAGTGTTTTGGGGATGAAGCGGTGCCGCCCGCAAATCTGTGCGCGATGGTGACTGCCATCATGTCCAGGGTTGGGCTGCCCGATGAACCCGAAGATTTGAGCACTCGTCTTCATCTGGCGCAGAAGGCATTGAACCCCTAAGTACGATATTGACCTCGACACATACCATACGGTATCACACGTCTAATAAAAAAGTTACTTTACATACTCTAGGAGAAAATGAAATCACACAAACTCGTTTCTAATCATAGTCCCAGCAGTTATGAGCTTTTGGTGTGTCGCTTGCTTTGCATAATCGACACCCAGTGATGTAAAACTTTCGGGGCTTCCCCTCTGACACGGCCCTGTCAACCAAAGCTTGCTCGCGAGCCGCGCGTTCCTCGCGAGCCGACGCGTGTGCCGCGTCAAGAAGTCGTTGATACTCGATGTTCGGAGCAGCGCGTACAGGCTTTAGTGTCCCGCATTTTAAACACACCTTTTTGGGCGTAAAGACGTTTTGCTTGCACACCGGACACGACCAATCACCTTCATGTCCCATGATGTTCGGAGCAGTGTATGCAGGCCTTGGTGTCCCGCATTTTAAACACACTTTTTTGGGCGTAAAGACGTTTTGCTTGCACACCGGACACGACCAATCACCTTCATGTCCCATGATGTGCCACACAAATGTAGAACCTGACTGCAATTTGCACAAATTTTAATCTTTCAGAAATTTAAAAATGCATAAACTCAATCTTCAAAAATAAAAAGTTTAAGAGAATTCACAAACCTGATCTTTCAAAAATAAACTTAATCTATTTTTCCAACCAAAACCACCCCATCACTTTTCGCGGTAACTGATACATTTTCCGGACAACTTTTTTTCACAGTCCGAAAATCAAAATTTCAAATTAAATCCGTTATTTTAGGGGAAAACAGTTTATTCATAAAGGTGCATTATGACAGTAAAAGGTGAATATATGACAGTAAATTTGCCGCCAGAATCCGAAGCTGGCTGCGTCGAGTATAAACTGTACATTGCCGGGCAGCGTGACCGGCTGGAAGGCCTCAAGACCCAGCTCAATTCGAGACTGTTTGCTGGCGAAGGCCGCGCTACATACTGGATTGGCGTGCGCGACGACGGAGTAAAAGTGGGACTGCTGGCTGACATGCTGGAAACATCGCTGGCCCGCTTCTACACGCTGGTACAGCAAACTGGCGCACGAGTGGACAGCGAAACACGAGAAAATGTCACAGGGAATCCGTTTCATGCCAATGCGCATTTGCGAAAACTCCTGCACGCGGAAGACGAGGGCGACCGGTGGGTTGCTTGTGTGATTGTGTGTCGCGACGATCTTGTGTTTCCACCGCTTTATCTTGACTCCATCTTGTAATTCGTTATCTAAAATCTTGTGTTTCCGCCTTGACTCAATCTTATAATTCTAAAATCTTGTGTTCCCGATAATTCGTTATCTAAAATCTTAGATTGACATACCATTGATTTTTTGTATTGATTGGATGGTCCTTTACATCAGCCCGCAAGCCACCGGTTCAGCGCGGCTGCGTGTCGCACGTGTCAGATCACCCCAGTCCATGCGGGAGGCCACAAGATCCGAGTTTCGGCGTGATGCAGTCACCACCACATGCACCAGGCAGGCAAGCACAGCCGTCCCCGACACAGTTTGCATGGCGTGCCGATCAACACATGTGTTTTGGTGCGAAGGCCCGGCATCGTGCACGCCAGGCCGCGTCCATTCAAGTCGATGGGCATTGAATACCAGCGCTGTAATTGGATGCGCCGTTTGCTCCTTTAGCGTCGTGCACGTGACAAAGGGACACGTGCCACACCAATCAAAGGCAAACACGTAGTTGCCCGGCCTGTCCACGCGCACGAGTACAAACATGTGATGTTTTCCGTACGTTGTTTTGAGAAACTGAACATGCTCGTCGAAGTTGGCTGACAAATCGTCCACCGTGTCCCACTCGACGCCACGGAGCACGTCGTCCAGTGTGGCCATGGTTGTGCACATTGCAGGCGCGCGCGCATCAGCAATATTACTTGGCAGCCCGGCCATATTCATCACGCTGTCCATCCGACGCAAAATCTGCTGATCCATATGCGGCGTGTACTGCCACGCGTTGTACGCTCCATCGGGATTCGGAGCAGCCCACATAAGCCACTGCGGCCCCTGAAAATCACCGGCAGCCGTAAAGCGGACGGCTGTGTTGAACGAAAAATGATCGAGCGCTTTGGGTTCGTCGTTCGGTGTGACAATTTGATGCTCACGCTCCACCCGAAGCGAGCAAGTCAGTTGCATTTCAAAAATGCTGACGTAATTTTATTTCGATTTTTTTAAGCCAATAAAAAATGACGTTTTTTATTTTTTGTTCACCTTTTTCTCAAATGACCAGCTGGGTGACCAACGACAACTCGGGTGTGTGCGCTTGCGGGCGCATCAAAATGCAAACATCTGGCACAGGCATCCATTGCTGTGTTATTGACAAATGTGGACATAATTTTAAAAATAAAATATGAAAATATGAAATAAACAGATGGCTGACGAAGTCGCACTGAAAGAGCTAAATGCTGTGGAAATGGACAAAAAGCGAGCCAATTTCAGCAAGAGTCGAAATGCGAGAGGATGCTCGCCGGAGTATTTTCTTCAGATAAGAAAAGAACGGCACTTGATTCAAAAACACAATGCGCACGATTTCTCAATAACATCAAAGGCGGTCAAGAGAACCGTAAAACATACTATCAAATTCTTGGGCGAATGCCAGTGCAAATACTGATATAAATGATATCATTTAAATTAGTGAAGGTATGATATCATTCAAATTGTTTAGTGACGTAATATTCTTTCACATGATAAGCAATTGGGAAAATATATTTTTTTACATTTCAGTGGTCTGCGGCCGATGGCTCGTCTTGCCGAGATATACCGGGATGGCTCCGGGTATCATCTTCACGTTGACATCAATTTCCAGCCAAACCTGCTGGAGATGGGCCTGTTGGACATGAGGGCGCTTGACGGCGGCAGGATTGCGGTTCGTCTGGCGGACGCTGGTGCCCTTGATCGGGTGGAGACGGCGCTGCATCAGGAGCGTTACAGCATCATTCGGGCGTTTTCTTCGAGCGAAGATCCGACTGACAGCGCTGCGCCGCCGCCAGTGGTGTGCCCGTACGAGCGGGTGAAGCAGATGGCGCGCGCGAAGGCAAGCTTTTTCGTGACGGGCGCCGGAGGCTCGGGTAAATCGTTTCTGCTGTGGGAAGTTATCATGGAGTTGGTCTTGGTTGAGAAGAAAAGGGTGACCATCGCAGCGACCACTGGGGTCGCGGCCGACACGCTTAGCCGCAACATACCGGACCATGTGCGCGAGGCTTTTGCGGAAGCGGGCACGCCGCTGCCCGACGTCACCACCTTCCACGCCGCCTTTGGCCCCCCGCTCTCGGTCAAAGGGCGTTTGGGGGTGGCGGGCAGCACCATGGACGGGATGGCCCAGGAATGGGCCCGAGCTGTCAACTCCTCGCCTGATCTCGCTGACCGCTGGGCCGCGTCGACACACATCATCGATGAGATTTCTATGATGGAAAGCGAGATGTGGGAACTGTATTGCGCCACACTGGCGCATTTGAAAGGCAGCAGCCGGACAAACACCATTGTTTCTGGCGACTTTTTCCAGCTCCCGCCCGTTGGTGAGAAAAACATGCGCGTCAAACGCACGCGTCAGCCGCAGCTTTGCTTTGTCGGAGAGAACTGGAAGTCGCGCATCGGCGACCGCGTTTGCGTCTTGAACAAAAACTACCGCAGCGCCAACGCGGATTGGGAAGCTGTCCTGGCGCGGCTTCGTGTCGGACAGATGACTGAAGGCGACAAGAGCATGCTCGCAACGCGGTCATCCGCAAATATCCGCAGAATCCGTGCTGCTGCTGGCAGCTCCGAGCCGCCGGTGACGGACGATCACGTCCGGCTCTTCCACAGGAATGAGAAGGTGCACGATCATAACAAAATGCGCATCGAGCAGCTCGTGCAGCGCGGTGCACGCTCGCATGAGTACAAAGTTACCGTCTCAAAAGTTGAGATCGTGCGCGGGAACACAGCTCGCGAGAACATCACCACCACGTATGCCGCCCACGCTTTGGCAAGCGACCTTGTGAACGACCTTGTCAAAATAAAAGATGGTAGCACCGGCGCGGATTTGGGTTCGAGCGCGGTGACGCTGTGCGTGGGTGCGCGCGTCATGCTGACGGCCAACATCGACATATCGCGCCGGCTGGTGAACGGGGCGCTGGGCACCGTCTTGCAGGTGGAGCCAGGCGCGGTGCATGTCAAGTTTGACTTTATCGACGATGTAATCGAGGTCAAGCCCGTTGCGCAATCGGGCGAGGTTGTCTCCATGCAGAATTACAAGTACACGGCCACTGTCCGCATACTCCGGCTGGCTCCTGCGTTTGCCATCACTATTCACAAGGTGCAGGGTACAACGCTGGACAAGGTGTGCGTCGACTTTGGGGGAGAAGTGATGGGGGCCGCGTTGGTTTATGTGGCGCTTTCCCGGGTCCGGCGCTCCGAGGACATTGTGATCGACGGGCTCGACGCGAGCACATGGGCCCGGGTTCGGCCGCCGGTCGAAGTGATACATTTTTACAATCAGACATTCAACGCGCAGCCTGTCACAACGCAGCACGCGATCCATGTGCCGAGCACCCGCGTGAATATCCACGACCCGGACAGGCTCGTCCCGATGAGCCGGCCGTCAGCGGCGATTCTGTTTTTGCGGCGTCAAAGGTTGGACGAGATCAGACGGGCTGTCGCCACGCATGAGCTCCAACAACAGATGGCAGACCGACGTCGCCAGCTCGAGATCCTGTCGCGCAGCATGGCAGCACATCGTGCCGCTGGCTCGCCACAAACGCCCGCCACGCCGGGAGACACGATATTTTGATGATTGTAGATAAAAAAGCCTCTGTTGTTTTGATGAATTACAAAGTTAAAAACGATCTTCCCATTGTGTTTCATTCGATCTGTTCCCTATCATCTGGTCCTGTCATCTGTTTTCTTTATATCCGTTCCCTTTTATCTGGTCCCTTTCATCTGTTCATGTTTATCTGAATCATCTGTTCCCTATCATCTGGTCCCTTTTTATCCGTTCCCTTTTATCCGTTCCCTTTTATCTGCGCTCCCTTTCATCCGTTCATCTTTTATCTGTTCTACTCATTCCTTGTGATATTCATGTTCATTTGTTCCTTCTATTCATTCCTTGTGATATCACAAAAGGAAAGACATTTTCAGCACAAATATGTTCGGTCGTTCTTGCGTTTCACGCCGGGAGCATCGACGTACGAGTGCACACGCACGTTGCACTTTTCAGGATATGCTGCGCCAGCATGCACTAAATCCCCGCGAAACACCACCACATCGCCCGTGCCGAACGTGATGATGGTGCCCGGGTCATCTGCAGCAGGTGTTTTCCCGCGAATACACGTAGGCCAGACCACAAGCTTGGCATCGCTATCCAGCCCGACAATAACTGCAAGCGGAATATCATCGTCCGCGAGACCACACACCGCCGCCGGGTCAAAGTCGCGGTGTCTGTGCTGGCGCTGGCAGCCGGCTTCGGAGCGGATGACAACCCACTCACGGCATGCGCGGCGGCCGAGAAAAGGCACAGCGCCAGAGACACTGGAGCAAAAGGCTGCAATGTCTGCGTTTTTTTTCGGCCTCAGACGTGCCTGGGTGCGTAAATGATCATTCGCCTCAGACTGCTCGTTATAGTTAAATATTGCGTGTGCTCCTCTTAATTGCAAGCGCAAAGCCCTTCGTGCCTGTGGCGAAACACAGACGGCGTTTTTCAGCACCTGCCATCCGTCTGAATGCAGCATTTGTAAACCATCAAATATGTGTATTTTTTAAAAAAAAACAAAAAAAAACACTCGTCTGAAAAACAGAGTAGGACGGCGCCCGAGCGTAATGCTGAGAGATCTCACAGGCGGAAAGTTATGTAATATCGCAACGTGCGCGGTCGCCTCTCACAGGCGACAACTTTCCGCCAAATGTAGTGTATAGTTTCAGATGGCCGGCAGGCGAGCCCCACATGCTGTACGGCGGCGGCACGGGAAACATTGCAAAAATCTCCTCGTCTGTCATGGGACGATCGTTTACTTTCAGCAAGCTAACGTCCAGGTTCTCCTTGGCTGCCCATTCGATCATGCTTCTTCCCAACATAACGATGCTTTCAAGTGACTATCAAACTTACACATTTTTTAACCCTAGCATAGTAGAGACAAATCATCCTTCTTCCCGAAGCGGCAATACGTTTGTCTATCAAACTCACACATTATTAACCAGCAGAGTAGAGAGGACTAATCCAAATCATTAACCAGCAGAGTAGAGAGGGCTAATCCAAATCATTAACCAGCAGAGTAGAGAGGACTAATCCAAATCATTAACCAGCAGAGTAGAGAGGACTAATCCAAATCATTAACCAGCAGAGTAGAGAGGACTAATCTAAATCAAAGATCATGCTTCATCCCGACGTGGCGATGCTTTCAAAAATTAAACGTGTATATAATTCATGAAGAACTACCAAATTCATTATATCACATGTGTTTCTGTTGAACGAGATCCAGCAGGGTGGGCTGCTTCCGATCGGCTGGCTTTGGTTTCCGCGTACCCTTCTTGGGCGCCGGCGCTGGCGCAGCCTTAAGAAGCGTTGAAGGCGGCCGCTTTTGTGGTGATTGCGGGGCGCTGCCCAAAGGAGCAGTCCGCTTGCTTGATTCGAGCATGGTCCTGAACCGCGCCATATTAGCGCTTCGCATCTGCTCCGCCTCGGCCGCTGTCGGCTTTGCGCGCTTTGCCCGCGCCGCCGTCAATGGTTCCGGAAGCTTGTTGCCGTTGGGGAGGCGGCCGCTGGCCACAGCCCGACTTAGGGCAATCTCCGCGCGTTCCCGGCGTGCGCTTGACGGGCTTGTCGACAGGCCAAACGCGTGCGCCACCGTCTGCATGCCAGGCATATCAAGCACGGTTTGATAGACGTCAAAAATCGTGTCGATCACCTCAGGCGGCAGGAACAGCTCCAGCGTTGACTGAATAATGGGGCGCACCTTGTGGCTCAGATAGTACGCCCGGTCAATCTTGATGCTGCTGTCCGCCTTGATGGCCACGGGCGACTCGACGCGCCGCGCAGCCTTGGTCTCGTTGTGTTTGACAATTTGCACAAAGCTCACTCCGTTGCCGGTGATGACAGGCGTGCCGGTGCGCATCTCCATCATGCGAGCCAGGTTGACGTGTGCCGACTCCTTGTTCATCTTGTTGATGCGGCAAAAAATGGCGTAGTCGTCAACGCTAAAGTTGTCCTGCACCATGTTCTCCAGGTGGTTGCAGCACAGCCGGGTCAGCACACGGGCAATGGTCTCGCGCGAGAAATTGCCCAGCTCAGTGAACGCCTTGTTGAGCTGCCGCACCAGGATGTTCAGCACCTCGGGCTTGTCGCGGCGCACGCTGGCGATGCCCTTCTCGCCGCGCTTGTAGATGCCTGTCTTCACGTCCTCGTTTTCCAGAGCCACGTAGGTCTTTTTCTTGAAAAGCGCCAGATAGCGCTTGATGCACTCGTCCTCCAGCTCGTTGACCGTGCCGGCAAACACGACCCGCGTGATGTAGCCGGCAATCTCGGTGGCAATGGCCCACGCCTTCCTGTCGTCTGGCTCTTGGATACACACAAAAATCGAGTCCGTGTCGCCGTAGACAACGTCGCATCCGTAGTGCGCAAAAACGGTCAGCACGCAGTCCCGGCTGGCCTTGATCATCTGGCGCCCGACCGCAGTGACCGACTCGGCCAGCATGCAGCAGGCGCACGGCGAGTGCTGCTTGGCGCCGCTCACGCCATATATCGAGTTTGCCATGACTTTAAGTGCCTTTTGCCGGCCGTCGTAGATGCAAACGAGCGTACCGACGATCCGCATGATCCGGGCCTGCGCGGCGAAAACCCACGCTGCATGCCGCGCAATCCAAGCTGCTGTCGCCTGCGCCCGGGCGCTCTGGTCCTTCATGGCCGGCTTGATGGCCGCGCGCAGCTCCTCCAGCGCGCTGTTGATGTCCGCGTCTGACACGTCAGCCGAGCCGCCGGCATCGGCCATCGCTGCAAACGCAAGCTCCAGCGAGCCCTCCACTGCTTTCTCTAGATTCATTTTCTTCTTGTACAGGTCGCGTCCGTCCAGCAACTGCTGCAGCATGACCGGATAGATTCCATTGTCGTGCTTCGTGTACTTGTGATAGCGGCGCTTCACAAAAGCGCCCTTGCTGTCCGTGACCACAATGCAGATGGTAGTGTAGTCGGCCTCGTCCGACAGGCCCTTGACCTCGCCGCTCGCGTCGCCCTCGATCGCAGTGTCGTTGTCCAAATCCACCTCGCACGCGCCATCGGTTTCCTCTTCATCCGCATCCGCGTCCGCATCAGTGTCAGTCAGGCCGGTCATACCGGTCATATTGGTCATATTGGTTGTATCAGCGATCGTGACGTCCGACATCATGGTGACGTCCGGAATCTCAGCTGTCAGCTGGCGCTGCGTCGCGTCGATTGCGCACACCGAGTTCTCGCGCGCCTGCCACAGACTCGGGTATTCTGGATTGCTCTCGTCCATCCCCTGCAGGATGTTCTCTATCTCTTCTTTTGCCCGCGACTCCAGCTCCAGCTTTCGTTCCAGATCCAGCTTCCTGGCGGACGGATCGGCTGCGTCTCTCCGAGCAAACGGAAAGACGCAGCGAGGCGCCGCCACCGCCGCTGCGGCTGCTGCAGGTGGTGCCACACGCGCGGCGCGGTCGACGGCTGCGCGAAACGCCGCCGCACTCAGCTCGGACGCAGTCGGCGGCTCGTCGGGTTGAAACAGGGTTGATGGGCAAAGCCTGTGTGTCAGCATGATAGACGGGTATAGCGATTTAAAGTCAAGCGTCAGTATGGCGGCGGCCGTCTTTGTCTGCTGCACTTCCGCCAGCGTCATGTTGCTAAAGTCGTAGCCGTCGGGCAGGTGGTCAGCCGCATCGAGCGCGGCCGCCACCACATCCTGGGGCGCAATGTTGTGTTTCTCCAGCAGTGCCGGGTCCATCCTGGCCACCTGCGCCTCAATGTCCGCGCGCAGAGCCTCGGCCGACGGCCGTTGCTTTTTGCTCGCCGGCATGACCGGCATGGTGATACCGGCGCACACGTCTGCCGGCAGCGGCGGCTTTCCAGAGTGCACCAGTTCCTGGCCCGCGCCGCCGCCGTAGTAGCCGCGCTTGGGCTTGAGCACTGTTGCCCCCTCGTACTTCATGGCCCGGTTCATCACGCGGTTCACCACGCGTCTCTGCGCCCAGGCCTCGCCGACAAACATGGCCGAGACCCGAGCCATCTGGCCGTTGTTGATGATGTTGTCGGGCGGTGTCTTGGACACGCGCGCCACCTGCCAGAGGAACATCACGGTGCCCAGCTTGTCCATGATGCGCAGCGGCAGCAGCGTGTCCTTCATGCAATAGTCGCCCAGAAGCCGGCGCTGCGCCGCCTGCGAGACGCTCGTCACGGGCTCGGGTTCGGACAGCGGCGTCAGGCCTTCGGCCTTCCGCTGGATGTTGGCTGCCGCAAACTCGTCCTGCTTTGCCTGCGCCTCGATGCGCAGCATGGCCACGCTCCGGTCCGAGATCTCGCCCAGCCACGCGTCCACCTCCGCCTCGTTCGGCACCGGCGTGCTTAGCCAGCTTGTACTCTCCGGATCCTCCTCGCCACTCAGAATCTGCAGGAACCGTTGGCCAGTCATCATGCCCGCCCAGGCTGCAAAAATGTCCGTGTGCGAGAAATCCACCTTCTTGTCCTGCAGGAAACGCTCGGCCATGTTGTTTAGCGTGTAATTCTTGAACGCCAGGTACTTGTCCGCCGTGCTGAGCGAGCGGATCAGCGAGCAGAGATCAAGCGAGATGCGGCCTTTCAACTGCGGCGTCAGCTGCACGCCGCGCTCCATGGCGAGCTGTGCGATGGGAAAGTGCTTCTGCGGCAGGTCGTACGTTTCGTCCGCGTCCCCGCTCACCACAGGCCGCTCCGTCTTGCCGTCCGTCCGGTACGGCGTGTAGCTCGTTTCCCACCGGTCCGACACAAAGCGGCCCATCTGCAGGAAGCGACCGTGTGCGTCCCGTGGCCGGCGGTCGCCCATGCGCGCGACAATGTAGGGCCAGTCAAAGCGGTCGCCGTTGAACGTGACCACCATGTCCGGGTCATAGTAGACCATGATGTCGCGGAAAAACACAAGCATGTCCGCCTCGGCTTGGAAAAAGATCACGCTGTACTCCTCGCCCTGGAATGTGCGTGTGGCCACGGCAGCATCGCCCGTGTGAACGCCCTCATCGTCCAGCTCCAGCAGGAAACGCAGCGTGCGGCCGTCGGCCGTGCGCACGCACACGCTGACCTGAATGACCGAGTTGGTCGGGTCTGATGCGTTGGGAAATTTGTCGAGTCCCATGCTTTTCATGCGCGCGTACTCCGCCGCCGTGCCGTTGCGCACCTCAGTGTCCCACGACAGCATGGTGATCGGGCAGATGGATTGGTCGCTGTCATCCGGCCGAATATTCGTGCTGAGGCAGTGCGCCTCGTAATCGCAGGTCGTACACGTCCACTGCAGCGGGCTTGCGTTGCTCACACAGATCCACCCGCCTGGCGCAACATTGTTTTCCAGCAAGAACCGCTGTTGCGGCTTGACATAGTCAACCGTTTCCCAAACGGAGACGCGAATGGGAAACTTCCCCGAGCCGGGCACGACGGCGCGACACGCCACATCGTTATTCTGCATGAATTTGACCACTTTGGTCATGGTTTGTTTGTTCTTGAACGAAATGTTGACCACCGGATATCGCTTGGGCTTGGTCGGGTCTGTCGGGTCGGGCACCCAGTTGTTCGAGCGAGCACGCATCTCCAGCTCCACCTGGCCGACCAGCGAATGGCGCTCAAGCTCGAGTTCCTTTTCCACTTCCGCAAAGTACGGCTTGATATCGCGGATCACGTCGCCGTGTGTTTCCGGAAACTCAACGGCCACCGTCAGCCAGGAATGCACCTGCAGATGCACCGAATACCCGTCGGCCGTGCGCCCGTAGATGTGGATCATATGTTCCTGGTCCCACGGCTTCAGCGCAATCGCCTGGTCAGTGGTGCGGCTTTTCGCGTCGGCAAAATACTTGTTGTCCTGCACGTCGGCGCACGGGCGGGTGGCGCTTGGGTGGGGCTTGGACCAGTTGATTGAACATTGCTGAGACTCGACCGTGATAATCTGCAACCGCAACTCTTTTTTAAGATCGCCAGGGGGCACGAGATGTCGCGGCGCGCATGCCACCGGCGGCCGGGGGCACGGAGTCGGGCGCAGCATGATTTGTTTGTTGAAATTGATTTGTTTTTTTTTCCAGAAAAGATGACGACGTCAACAACAAAATTGTGGTGACATCATCATAAAAAGTAAGAAATTTTGTCACACTTACATGACGGAATAAACCCTTACATAACGGAATAACCGGAATAAGATAACCCCTTGCATAACCGATTAAGCCTTCATAAAACCAAGCCATCACAAAACCAAGCCATCATAAGCCTACAACCAGAAAACCAGACAGATGGCCAAAGCAACGATTGGCAAGTTCCGACAATCAACTGCAACCAGGCACAAAGAGCAGCTCGCCAAGCTTGATGAGTGCCAAGCGGAAGTTACCCGCATACTTGCATCCGACTCTAACGGAGAGCGTGTGCTCTGGATGGAGGAGCTTGAACACATTCGTCGGCGCTTGGAAGAACAGCGTGTTGCCGTGCTCGCCAAGGGCGGAGACAGAGTTGAAAACCTAGCTTGGCGACTTTCTGAGCAAACGCTTGACGCAACACGATTTCCGTTTCCTCGTTTGGAGAGCGTGATTGTTTCTATCGGTTTGAACAATCTGGGCGATAGGGATGCGAGCAACACCCCGGAAAAAATCATGGACATTGTCCACCAGTTCCGCACGCGATTCCCGACGTTGCCCATCTACGTGCTCGCTCTCCCAAACACTCCTTTGGGCGAAGAAAAAGGCTGGAATGTGGGCGAACTGAACTCGAAGCTGCAAGAGCTGTGTGCGACGATGCCCAACGTGGTGTACACGTTCCCGTGGCAGGGAATCAATGCCGGCCATTACGACTCAATTGATAAGTTGCATCTGACTCGTGCCGGTTATGATATTCTGTTTGAAAATCTTGCACCCATTTTGTTCTAAAGTGCAATACACGCGCAAATTTGCTTTACTTGTACTGAGCATCAAGCTCATCTTTAGATTTGCCACGCGCCTCGCTTCGTGCGGACTGGAATGCCAGGTCACACGCCCTGACATCATGAAATGCATTCCAATGCGCTACCGACGTCTCAGCTGTCTGGTTTTGCATCAGCGCATTGGTTGCGTTCATTAGCACGCAGCAAGCATCGGTAAATCGTTTGTGCAAGATGGCCAAAGACGACATTATGGGCAACGTGGGAAAATAAAGTAACAAGAAAATGTGGCAACTTTAAAAAAAAATGATGAAAAAAAGTTTGACAAAATATTTTTCACCAACCGAAACCACCACACCACTTTTCGCGGTAACCGTCAAAAATGTTGACTCATATGACGTCATTTTAGAATTAAGGGTGATGTTATCATGCTAAGAAATTTCTGACGTCATGTGTGTGGTTCTTTTTATTTTCACAACAAAAATGGCAGCGGCAACCGAGGAGAAGCATCTGTGTGAGGAATGCGGCAAGAGATGTGTGACGCACACGGGCGAGCGGCCGTTTCTCTGTCCGCTTTGCCCCTACGCGTCCTGCTTGCGTGGCAATGTGACGAAGCACATGCGATCGCACACGGGCGAGCGGCCGTATGTGTGCCCACACTGTCCTTATGCATCTGCAACAACCAGCGCTTTGAAAAAGCACATTCGCACGCACACGGGCGAGCGGCCGCATCCGTGCCAACTCTGCCCGTATGCGGCAACTACAGAAAACCATTTGCAAACGCACATGCGGACGCACACAGGCGAGCGGCCGTTTCTCTGTGAGCACTGCCCGTACGCGACGGCAACATCAGGTGCCCTCAAGCGGCATGTCCGCACGCACACGGGCGAGCGGCCGTTCCAGTGTCCGCACTGCCCCCACACGTCCACGCAAGCAAGCAATCTGACGAAGCACATCCGTACGCACACGGGCGAGCGGCCGTATGTGTGCCCACACTGTCCATACACGGCAACCCAAAAAGCTAACTTGCGGCGGCATGTTCTCAATCACACGTCTGTTTGATGGAAATTGCCGATTGGGTGTGTTGTAGTACGAATAGTAGTTTGTGACGGTTCATCTTGGTTGGATAACGATAAATTAAATACGAATAGAAAATTAAGTACGAATAGAAAAGTACGAATAGAAAATTAAGTACGAGAATATAAAATTAAGTACAAATAGTACAAATAGAAAGTTAAGTATGAACAGTAGTTTACGACGGTTTAGAATAGCAGCGCAATCAAAAAAAACAAGTGAAAAATAATGATGTCATTCATAGTCGAGGCGCTATGATTTGTGGCAGCATCAGGCGTTGGGCGGATGAAATTCGCTGTTTTACCAAAGCCATACTGATACTGTTGTGGGCGCTGGTACAATCTACATGGTTGCAGCATCCGCCAGACACCGCTGCAACCTTGCTCTGTGCGAGGATTTTGCAGCGTGCCGGCGCGCCGCCCGAAACAACATTCGCCTTTGGAATACGGAAGCACTCATTGCGAGATAACATGCTGCCGACAGAGTTTCTGATCAGTTGCCACGTCCCAGAAAAGTTGCAATTTCAGTGCTGCTGTCGCCTATTTGTGTGGGCTTGCATGGCGTTGGGCATGGACTCTAGCATTCGGCTTCATTTTGGCTGCAAGAAGACGCTGACTGCTCAGAATGACGAGACATTGATAACGTGGCGCAGCATCACGCGGCGGCAGCGCATCGTGATGTCGGCATGCATGGCGCGCACGGTGCCAAATGCCACTGTTGCGTACATTTGCGACCGAGACGAAGTATTGATGGATTTTTGGCAGCGTGCTCACACGGACTACAAAGGCCAGTGGCTTGTGGTTGTTGGAAATGTTGGAATTGGCATGGCGCAAGGTGGCGTGCAGGTAAAGTTCCTACGCGAATGGGGACAGGAACTCGTAGAGGGGCGCCGCAAGGCTCTTCGCACCAGCACGATCTCATACAGCGGGCGTTTGCGGACGCACAGGTTTTTGCAGCATGCATTTGAGCAGGCTCGGGTGGACGCTTTGCAGGTTTGCTGGATGACGCTGGCTGGGACACGCACTCCGCTAAGTCCTGCCTGATTCGGAGTTATTAGAGGTTGTGCTTGATGTTCATAAGATTATGTTTGTTGTTCATAAGATTGTGTTTGTTGTTCATAAAATTGTGTTTGTTGTTCATAAGATTGTGTTTGTTATTCATAAGATTGTGTTTGTTATTCATAAGATTGTGTTTGCTATTCATAAGATTGTGTTTGTTATTCATAAGATTGTGTTTGTTATTCATAAGATTGTGTTTGTTATTCATAAGAAAGAGCAAGAAAGAGAACGGGAGAAACTGGGGCAGTAAAAAAAAGTAACGAAAAGTAGAACTGTGGTTGCAGAAAACGCGACATACCGCTGCAAAAAACCAGCGTTGATTGTTCTGGCTCGCCGGCTTAGCATACCGCAAGACAGTATATTTCATTCCCGCTTGGTTATTCATGCAAAGTTCATTCCAGCTTACGCTTTCGGAGAGCCGCGCAAAGCTCTGCCATGTACGGATGTGTTGATGGTTGTTGGCAGGGTGCGCGCGACGGCAACTCGCTTGGACCGGAAAGCCGCGAGAATGGTGCGGCGGGAACCAAGCTGCCGTGCAGCAAACTTTGCGGGTCAAATTCTTCCGCAGTATATGTCTCAAGCACAGTGTCGACCGCGCGGAACGAAGAGCTCACGGCTGGCGTGAGCCACCCTGCGGGCTGGGCTGCAGTCTGGTACAAGTCGCGCTTGATCAATTTCCACGACAGGGTGCCATTTGGTGACACAAACAGCCCGGCGTCTTCCGGCTCGATCATCATGGCGTTGGCTCTGTCCGTGCCAGCTCGCAACACCATCAGACGATGCAGGTGCATCATGAACAATTCTTCAGCTTGTGCCGGTGTGTGTGCGAACCCGGCCACACGAGCCTTTTCATTTCCCGACGCAATATACAAAACGAACATGTGTATTTCTTAGATAAAAACAACATTATATTTTTTTTTTCGTCAAGTTCGTCGTGAGGGCCGCCTGCGCTGCGACAGCCGCTTGCTTCGTCTTGGTATTTGCTTTTGTCTCGATGAACGCGCGGCTTGGCGGCGCGACCTTCGTGGTCGAGATGTAACGGCAAAATGACCAGCCAGCGACGAGGGAACAAGCGGCGGTGCCGAGGGAACAAGCGGCGGTGCCGAGGGAACAAGCGGCGGTGCCGACGAAATGGAAGGCGCAGCTAGAGGATGCTGCTCGCCAACAAAACGAATGATCCGTCCGTCTCCTGTCTGGGCCACAGTCTGGGAAACGACGCTGCAATTTGGTGAAATGCGCGCGCAGTCATCAATTGCCTCCAGCGCGTTGTTGTATCCTATTGACGATTCCCGTATCGGATTCTGCCCACATTTGCAGTAGTACTTTTGCTCCAGGTGGATGTTGACGAGCGCGACAAGCCGTTCCGTGAACCGAACGATGAATTCTTCCAGCGTGCGCCCGCCCTCCTGCAGACTGCGCAGAAACGCACACGAGGGTTGGCATAGCTTCTGTTTCAATTGCATTTGGACGTCGGTTGGGACAAAATCGAGTTCGCAAAACTGCTCGTTTTTCATGAGCCACTGCGAGCATAGTTCAGCGGTGCGGTCAGCTGGCATAGCGTCGGTCAGATTTGTTGCCATGCTCATGGCTTTGCGTAGCGCCTCATCCGGTGAATCGTCCGGATTCTGAAGCCGAACATGCAGGTACCACAAAGACCACACACCGCACGTCCCGGCCATCTTGGACTTTGGCTGGTACAAATTCAAAAAAGATTGAGCGCCTAGCCTCTCTGACGATCCGCCACGCTTGGCGAAAACTGCAAAGTTTGGGCAGACTTGTGAAGGTGGAACGTAGGTGTAATTCGCAAAGCCCACCTCAGCCATCAACGCTTGTATGTCGTCGCGTAACCGCGCATTGGCAGCGTCGTCCAAGGGACTAATCTGATCGCCGTGCGGTTCGAAATGCTCCACCCGGCGGTGTTGTTTATCAATAATCAGCATGTTTGCATGCGCGCCCCCACTCCAGACAATGGTGAGTGAAACCGCCAGCAGACGCTTTGTGCATTCACCAGCCCACTCGGCGAAAAGCCCCGCGCTAAATGGAAACACCATGTGACGCCTTGACCGCTCGGTGCGGCCCACATGCACTTCAGTGTGAAACGCGCGCAGGTCAACATTGTACACAATAGCGTTGCTCCAGATGCAAATGCGCGCGTCGTGTATCGTCTGCAAGACGACCCGCGCTGCTTCGGTGGTAGCCGAGCTCTTGTACAGTTGGGCGTCAAAAATGAGCGATCGGATCGACTCGGGCAACTGCATTGCACGACACTCACTTTCGGGCGCGCCGCACAGATACATCACTGCGGCTTCCGCCATGAGTGTAAATATGTATTTACCTACTAAGCCAACAAAGAAATAAATAGTACAGCAGAAATCAACATATAATTTTATCATACATCAATGCCCTGAGTTCGGCAGGTGGTTGTCAAAGAGAAACTTTACTCGTAATAAGCGAATGGTGGTTGTCAAAGAGAAACTTTACTCGTAATAAGCGAATGGTGGTTGTCAAAGAGAAACTTTGGGTGTTGATTTGTGATTACTCGAAATAATCATCACAAATCAACACCCAGAGTTCGGCAGGCGGGTGACGCACGCGACGACGCCGCGCGGCCAAGATCAGTAATAGCATCTTAAGCGTGTGGTGGCGGGCCAGAAGAAACATCTTTATGGCCGGCATACCGGCACGCACGACGTCTCTGGGAGGAATTGTTAACGGCGAACAACTTCCAGGCTCCAAGAGAAAACTGTCTGGCGTGTGCGCAATAAAAAAAGGAAGTCGCGTCAACTGGCAAAAGCCAATGTGAAGTTCCGAAAGCGCCGTCAATCGACCCAGCGACTCTGGTAGCCGAGTCACCCCAGAAAACGCAACATCCAGCATCGTTAGCGCCGCCAGCTGGCCCAGCGACTCGGGCAGCCCCGTCAACGCGCGACACCCACGGAGATCCAGCGTTGTCAGCTTTGTGAGCTGCATGACCCAGTCAGGTAGCGTGTGGATGAATGGCGGAAGATGAAACGTCGTCAGCGTTGCCAGCCGGCCCAGCGATTCAGGTAACTCCGTCAACGCGCTACACCCACTAAGATCCAGCGTCGTAAGCGCTGCCAGCTGGCCCAACGACTCGGGCAGCCTTCTCAAAGAATTTGGGCTATATGCATCAAATTTAATCTTTAGTGTTGTCAGCGCCGCCAGCTGGCCCAGCGACTCAGGAAGCCCCGTCAACGCGTCACATTGACTGAGATCCAGAAGATTCAGCCCCGCCAGCTGGCCCAGCGACTCGGGCAGCATCGTCAGCGCGCAACATCCTCTGGGATTACAAAAAGTCAGCACCGCCAGCCGGCCCAGCGACTCGGGCAGCCGCGTCAACGCGCTGCAATATCTGATATCCAGCAATGTAAGCGCCGTCAGCTGGCCCAGCGACTCGGGCAGTTCAGTCACCGAAGAACACGATTTTAGTCGTAGTACGGTCAGCATTGTAAGCCGGCCCAGTGATTCGGGTAGCTCAGTGATTGTCTCGCAGTAACTAACATCCAAAGTAGTTATCAGCGTTAGCTGACCTAGCGACGCGGGCAGTCTCGCAAGGGCGGACAGACTGGTCATACACAGCATCTTCAGCGATTCCAGCTTTCCCAGCGACTCGGGCAGCGCCGTCAATAAAAAGCACGAGTGGAGGCTTAGATTTGTCAATGATGTTAGTTGGCCCAGCGACTCGGGCAGCTCCTCCAGAACCCGAAAAAAGTCAATAACCAGGGTTGTTAGTCCTGTCAGGTGGCCCAGCGACTGGGGTATTGTCCTCAATGCACAAGACACTCCGATGCGTCGTGCGGTTGGGGTGACTATATCACAAATGTAGGGTCCCCCGCACAAATTTAGCACATCCAGCGCCGCTAGTTCATCCGACACCAGCACCAGCGGGTCTGATATGTTTTCCATGAAAAATAAGGCTGCGTCGGCTACTTGTGTGGGCAAGAGTAGTTTGTGGATAAAAAGTTTTTGTAAACGTCGCATGACGTCATGATTCGCAATTTTGTGATTGATAAGTTTTAACCGTTACATGATGTCATGATTTGGCATAATACAACTTCGCATCCTAGATGTGAGATGGATAAACTCAGGAAGAGACTCAGCGATCTCATGTCAATGAAAGGGCAACTAAACAATAAAAGAACGAATTTTGGGTTTATTGCACGTGCTGCCAGAGATGCGGAGCTGCGTGCTAGGCAAACCGCGCTGAATCTGAGCGGATGCATCATGCTGACGCGGCTGCCCGAGTCGCTGGGTCGGCTGTCTTCACTGACTCTCCTAAATCTCAGCGGGTGTCTCGCGTTGGCAGGGCTGCCCGAGTCGCTTGGCCGGCTGACGGCGCTGACCGCTCTGAATATGAGGGGGTGTCGCACGTTGACTGGGCTACCCGAGTCGCTGGGCGAGCTGACGGCGCTGGGCAGCTTACATCTTGGCGACTG
>Ga0214917_10000594_pt1 | contig 47278 bp, 49 predicted proteins | sample LL_1208_BB_MetaG_FD_177983 | JGI IMG/M metagenome (GOLD analysis project Ga0214917, IMG submission 177983) | Freshwater microbial communities from Lake Lanier, Atlanta, Georgia, United States - LL_1208_BB | ecosystem: Environmental > Aquatic > Freshwater > Lake | place: USA: Georgia | collected... | reverse complement strand
TTGGTGGAAGTTTTGGTTTTGATGCGATCACTGTTGCACTTCTTGGTCGAGCAACCCCAATCGGAACTGTCTTTGCCGCACTTCTCTTTGGCGCACTTCGCGCAGGTGGACTCACTATGCAGGCAAGCACTGAAACTCCACTTGATCTTGTACTAGTTATTCAAGCCCTGGTTGTTCTCTTTATTGCAGCCCCAGCACTTATCAAATCTCTCTTCCGACTCAAGAACGTTGATGCTGGCGAAACCGTAGCTTCGAAGGGATGGAATGGTTAATGAGTACCGTTGAAGCACGTGCGCTCTCAGCGCCAGAACGTCGCCGCAAGCGCGGAATTATCACAATGGCAGGTTTGGGCGCTTTTGCATTGGCAATCTTTGGCTTACTTCCAAAGACGGGACAACCTGTCACCTATAGCTTTGTACTTGGAAATGAGTGGGTGCTTGCCAAAGAGGTAATCGTTAACTCCAAGACTGGCGCTCTCTTCTTCGCCGTCATCGCACTCCTTGCAGTTGCTCTTGCAGCTCTGCAATATCGCGCACGCAAGACAATTCGCATAGCAAGCGGAATCTTTGGCGCTACTTTCTTGATGTCATTCCTCTGCTGGGCAGCTGCAGGCAAGTTCATTCCATTTACCGGACTTCTCCAAGGCGCACTCTTCCTCTCAGTTCCGCTGATTTTCGGTGCTATGGCTGGAGTACTCTCTGAACGATCTGGTGTAATTAATATTGCGATTGAAGGACAGTTGCTTGCTGGCGCCTTTATGTCAGGCGTTATTGCATCCCTTACCCAGAACAAAATTGCCGGCTTACTTGTGGCACCTTTCGCAGGCGCAGCCATCGCCTGGCTCTTGGCAGTCTTTGCGATTAAATATGGAATCGATCAAGTAGTACTTGGCTTTGTTCTCAACGTTCTAGTTATTGGATTAACTGGCTTCCTTTACAAGAAGCTCCTTATTCCATACCAGTCGACATGGAACTCAGGTGGAACCTTTGCTCCTATCGAAATTCCGCTGCTCTCGAAAATTCCGGTCATTGGACCGACTTTCTTTAGCCAAAACATCATCGTCTATCTGATGTATGTCGCTGTCATCATTATTCATATTGCACTCTTTAAATCTAAGTGGGGCCTACGTACTCGCTCTGTAGGAGAACATCCGACCGCTGCTGAATCAGTCGGAATTGATGTCAATAAGATCCGTTTCCGTAACGTGCTTATTGCAGGCGCGGTAGCAGGCCTTGGTGGCGCATTCTTCACACTTGGTGCTGTGGGTTCATTTAGCAAAGAGATGACAGCTGGCAAGGGCTTTATCGCACTTGCTGCCCTGATTTTCGGGCGCTGGAGCCCACTAGGTGCAGTTGCTGCAGCTCTCATCTTTGGTTTCGCAGATAACTTGCAAGGTTTGCTCACCATTACCGGAACACCAATTCCATCTGAATTTATGTTGATGGCTCCATACATCGCAACCATCATCGCCGTCTCGGGATTTGTTGGAAAAGTGCGAGCCCCGGCTGCCGATGGCGTTGCCTATAAACGCGGAGGTGGTTCGCACTAATGGATATCAATTGGGATTTGCTGCGCAGCGAAGCGCTTGGTGCAATGAAGAAGGCATATGCGCCATATTCAAAGTTTCCCGTTGGTGTTGCAGCGCTCGTAGATGACGGACGCATCATCACAGGGTGCAATGTTGAAAATGCTAGCTACGGACTCACACTCTGCGCTGAATGTGGTTTGGTCTCATCGCTGATTGCATCAGGTGGTGGACGACTTATCGCCTTTGCATGTGTCGATATCGCAGGTAATCCCTTGATGCCATGTGGTCGCTGTCGCCAACTTCTACAAGAGCACGGTGGTTCGCGCCTGCAAATGGATACCAATGAAGGAATTAAGACTCTCGGAGACCTTTTACCATGGGCATTTGGACCTGAAGAGATGAATGAACGTTTGTCATGATTGAACCTTTTGCAGCTGTAGAAATCATCGCAGCCAAGCGTGATCGTAACGAGTTAACGGATCCGCAAATCGATTGGGTAGTTGACGCCTATACACGTGGCGTAGTTGCCGATGAGCAGATGTCCGCACTTCTCATGGCAATTCTCCTTAATGGCATGAACTCTCGTGAAATATCGCGTTGGACAAATGCGATGATCAATAGTGGCGAGCGAATGAATTGGTCGATGTTAGATCGCAAAACTGCTGATAAGCACTCCACTGGTGGCGTTGGTGACAAGATCACTCTTCCACTCGCACCTCTTGTTGCAGCATGTGGGGGAGCAGTCCCACAACTTTCTGGTCGTGGCCTTGGCCATACTGGTGGCACTCTCGACAAACTTGAATCTATTCCTGGTTGGCGTGCATCTCTTACCAATGATGAGATGCTCAAAGTATTGCAAGATACCGGCGCTGTTATCTGCGCTGCAGGTGCCGGACTTGCTCCAGCTGATAAGAAGCTTTACGCACTTCGCGATGTCACTGCAACTGTCGAGGCAATTCCGCTGATTGCATCATCAATTATGAGTAAGAAGATTGCTGAAGGGACATCTGCACTCGTCTTGGATGTAAAGACCGGAAGTGGCGCCTTTATGTCAGATCCAGCAAAGGCATCAGAATTAGCTCGCACCATGGTGCAACTTGGTACTGATGCCGGTGTTAAGACAGTTGCACTCGTCACCGCTATGGATGTTCCACTGGGACTTACTGCAGGTAATGCCCTTGAAGTTCGCGAATCTGTTGAAGTCCTTGCAGGCGGTGGACCTTCAGATGTTGTTGAGTTGACGATTCTTTTGGCGCGAGAGATGATTGATGCGGCAGGAATTGTCGGTAAAGATCCAGCAGATGCACTGAAAGATGGAAGTGCAATGGATCATTGGCGCCGCATGATTAGCGCACAAGGTGGAGATCCTGATGCGGCACTTCCGGTTGCGCGCGAACAGCATGTTATTAAGGCAACAAATAGCGGAATTATCACAACGATGGATGCCATGAAGGTCGGCGTCAGCGCATGGCGTCTCGGTGCGGGGCGTTCTAAGCAAGGCGAGAAGGTACAAGCAGGTGCAGGAATTGAACTTCATGCAAAGCCTGGTGATTACATCGCAGCTGGTGCACCGCTCATGACGCTTCACACCGATGAGGCTCCACGTTTTGAGCGCGCTATCGAAATACTCGAAGGTGCTGTCACAATTGTGGAAGGTGGAACAGTCAATCGTCTGCCTCTAGTGTTAGAGAGAATTCAAGGATGAGCGACTTAACTAAGAAGCCAACTGCAGATCAGGTGCGACGTTTACCTAAAGCTTTATTACATGATCACCTCGATGGTGGCCTGCGTCCTCAAACAATTATTGATATTGCCAAAGAGATTGGCCACGAACTCCCAACCTATGACTCTGCCGAACTTGCCGAATGGTTCCGCAGTTCATGTGATTCTGGTTCACTCGTTCTCTACCTCGAGACCTTTGCTCACACTGTTGCTGTGATGCAACGCAAGGAAGATATTGTCCGCGTAGCCCGTGAATGTGCAGTAGATCTTGCACGCGATGGAGTCGTCTATGCCGAAGTGCGCATGGCTCCTGAACTCATTACCGAGAAAGGGCTATCACTTTCACAAGCCATCGAAGCAATTCTTCAAGGATTCCGTGAAGGTGAAGCGGAGGCAAAGGCTGAGGGCAACACAATTCGAGTGATGTCACTGCTATGTGGAATGCGTCAGAATAATCTTTCACAAGAAGTGGCAGAACTTGCAGTTAAGTATCGCGACCAAGGAGTTGTGGGATTCGATATTGCAGGACCTGAAGATGGCTTCCCACCTAGCGATCAGCTCGACACCTTTGAATATCTACGCCGCGAAAATGCGCACTTCACCATTCACGCAGGTGAGGCTTATGGCTTGCCATCTATCTGGGAAGCAATTCAGTTATGTGGCGCAGAACGATTAGGCCATGGCGTGCGTATCACCGACGATATCGATTTCAATCACACCCCGCCTCGCCTTGGTCGCCTCGCTGCCTACGTGCGTGATCGCAGAGTTCCTCTTGAGATGTGTCCATCGTCAAATATTCAAACTGGTGTTGCGGATTCATTCGCACACCACCCACTCGCACGCCTTGCCAAGCTTCGTTTCCGCGTGACTATCAATACCGATAACCGTTTAATGTCAGCAACATCAATGACTCGCGAAATGACTGAGATGGTCAATCAATGTGATTGGACTTTCCAAGACTTACAGCGTGTGACTATCAACGCTCTCAAGAGCGCATTCATCCCATTTGAAGAGCGCCTGGCAATTATTGAAAGCGTTGTAAAGCCAACCTACGCAAAGATTTCAGAGGAATAAAAACTTATACCCCGACAGAGTGCCAGACAGTCTTGGTTTCCATAAAGGCAAGAATTCGCTTCGGAGTTTTCCCTGAACCAAAGGCATGAATGCGCTTAAGGTTCTCAGCGCCAGCTTCCTTTAGCGCTCCATGTTTCTTCTTCGCAATTCCTGAGATATCGAATCCATCTATATCCATATGCGAGGCTGCCCAGGGTGCTAATTCATCCAATGAACCAGTCAAGATATTGATAACACCCGCTGGAAGATCGCTTGTAGCAAGAACTTCAGCAAATGACATGGCAGGAACTGCCAACCCTCCTGGAACCAAAACTACAGAGGTATTTCCTGACACTATCGCTGCAGCAATCGCATCCATAAACTCAATGAAGCTATCCGAAGATGCAATCGCAACAACTCCCTGAGGTTCCGAGATAGAAAAATTAAAGTACGGGCCAGAGACCGGATTTGTTGAACCGCTGACAGCCTGAAGTTTGTCGCTCCAGCCTGCATACCAAACCCATCGATCAACTGCTTCAGAGACGAGAGCCTTCGCTTTTGCTGGAGTTACCTGCGAGGTAAGAGCAACTTCAGTTTCAAATTGATCTGCTCGCCCTTCAAGCATTTCAGCAATTCGGTAGAGAATCTGTCCTCGGTTAAAGGCAGTTGCTTTTGACCAACCAGATTGAGCAGCACGCGCCGCAGTGACTGCATCGCGAAGATCTTTACGCGAAGCAAGTGCAGGATTGGCAAGGAAATCTCCATTCTTTGCCGTTACTTCAAAGACTCGACCAGATTCGCTACGAGGAAAAGCTCCATTGATGTAGAGCTTGTATGTCTTCTTTACATCTAAACGTGATGATCTCTTGGTAGCCATTTACTTCGCCCCAGTTTCTTTACCAGTTTTCAAATATGCAGCTAAGCCATGCTTGCCGCCTTCGCGACCCCAACCAGATTCTTTATATCCACCGAAAGGCGATGCTGGATCAAATTTATTAAAGGTATTTGCCCAGATCACTCCAGCTTTCAGATGTTGACTAGCCCAGAAAATTCTCGAGCCTTTCTCGCTCCAGATACCCGCAGATAGTCCAAACGGAGTGTTGTTTGCTTTATCGATGGCCTCTTGAGGGGTTCTAAATGTTAAGACTGATAGAACAGGGCCAAAAATCTCTTCTTGCGCGATGCGATTGGCCTGTGTGACGCCGGTAAAGATTGTGGGAGCGAACCAGAAGCCCTTACTGGAGAGATTGCACTGTGGGCTCCAGCGCTCAGCGCCTTCAGCATCACCAATCGCAGAGAGCTCCTTAATTTTAACGAGCTGCTCTTTAGAGTTAATCGCACCTAAATCTGTGTTCTTATCGAGGGGATCGCCCACGCGAATCTTTGCCATTCTGACTTTTAGCTTCTCAATAACTTCTTCAGCCACACTTTCCTGCACAATCAGACGAGATCCAGCACAGCAGACATGGCCTTGATTGAAGAATATTCCGTTCACTATTCCTTCAACAGTCTCATCAATAGGTGCATCGTCAAAGACGATATTTGCACCTTTACCACCAAGTTCGAGAGTTGCTTTCTTCTCAGTTGAAGCGATGGCGCGAGCAATCTTCTTACCCACATCGGTAGAGCCGGTAAAGGCAATCTTATGAATACCTGGGTGGTTAACAATTGCTGCACCTGTAGAACCATCACCGGTAACAATATTGACGACACCATCTGGTAACTCTGCTTGTTGGCACACTTCGGCAAAGAGAAGAGCTGTAAGTGAAGTTGTCTCTGCTGGCTTAAGAACTACTGTGTTACCTGTCGCAAGTGCTGGCGCAACCTTCCATGCCAACATGAGAAGTGGGAAATTCCACGGGATGATCTGTCCGGCAACTCCATAGGCCTTAGGAGAGTGGCCCAGTCCTGCGTAATCCAATTTATCTGCCCAGCCTGCGTGGTAGAAGAAGTGTGCAGCGACAAGTGGAATATCGATATCGCGTGTTTCGCGAATTGGCTTTCCATTATCAAGTGTCTCGAGAACTGCGAACTCACGAGCACGTTCTTGAAGAATGCGAGCAATACGATAGAGATACTTTCCTCGTTCTTTACCAGATAACTTTGACCACGTCTTTGTATACGCTTTCTGCGCAGCCATAACTGCTTTATCAACATCTGATGCCCCACCCAGAGAAATATGGCTCAAAATCTCTTCAGTAGCGGGGTTTATGGTTGGGAAGTGCTTCTTTCCTGCAACAAATGATCCATTGATGAAGTGACCGTATTTAGGTTTGATTGAGACGATAGCTTTAGATTCAGGCGCAGGTGCGTATTCAAAAGTCATTCTGGCCTCTTCTAATCAATCGTTACGTAGTTAGGGCTAGCGTAGTAGCCATCTGACATTTTCATGCGTTGCATCAGTAAGTCGTTGAGAAGCGCACTCGCCCCAATGCGGAAAAGCTCAGGCGTTAACCACTCTGGGCCAGCCGTTTCGTTGACAAGTACAAGTTGCTTGATTGCATCCTTTGTTGTTCGGATCCCACCGGCTGGCTTGACGCCAATTCTGCGTTGAGTCATTCCATAGAAGTCGCGTACCGCTTCTAGCATCACAAGAACTACAGGAGGCGTTGCGGCAGGAGCGACTTTTCCGGTTGAAGTCTTGATGAAGTCAGCACCTGCAAGCATCGCAAGATAGGAAGCTTTGCGAACATTGTCGTAGGTAACAAGTTCTCCCGTCTCGAAGATAACTTTCAGGTGGGCTTTATCTCCGCAGACTTCACGAATCTTCACAATTTCATCAAAGACGACTCCATATTTACCTGCAAGGAATGCTCCGCGATCAATGACCATATCGATTTCAGCAGCACCTGCATTTATTGCATCCTGGGTATCTTGAATTTTTACTTCCATGGAAGCACGCCCAGATGGAAATGCAGTTGAAACGGCCGCTACCGGTACATGTTCTCCGCCGATGGAATCTAGATGGGTGCGAGCAATTTTCACCATATCGTTATAGACACAGACAGCGCCGACGCTTGGAACAGTCGGATCTGTGGGATCTGGTCGAACAGCTTTTGAACAGAGCGCGCGCACTTTTCCTGGTGTATCTGCGCCCTCAAGTGTTGTGAGGTCGACCATCGAGATGGCAGTTTCAATAGCCCACTTCTTGCTTGAAGTCTTAATACTTCTCGTTGCCAACATTGCTGCGCGAGCTTCGGCGCCAACTTGATCTACGCCAGAGAGTTGATCGAGGAATGTGATCAGTGATTTCTCTGATCCATCAACAAGGCCGTAGAAACTCATGAAAGCAATTCTTTCAGAGGCTTTCGAATCTCGTCGAGCAATTTCTGTGATTCATCTGACGTTGCAGTGACTACTTCGATATAACACTTCATCTTTGCTTCAGTGCCCGATGGGCGCACAATGATTCGAATTCCACCAGCCAACCAGATTCGCAATCCATCTGTTGGCGGAAGGCCATCCTTGGGGGCAGCTAAATCATCGATGGACTCAACAGCTCGTCCTGCAATCTCCTGTGGTGGGTTTTGGCGAAGGCCGGCAAGCAGGCGCGTAATTGCTGACATATCGGAAACTCGAATTGAAATCTGCTCAGTGCCATGGAAACCGTGACGTTCCCACACTTGATTGAGTAAATCGCTGATAGTGAGACCATCGCGCTTGAGATCCATCGCGACTTGCGCCAAGAATATGGCAGCCGATATTCCATCTTTATCATTGACCGTCTCTGAATCAACGGCGTAACCGATTGCTTCTTCATAGCCGAAGGCAAGGTCTTCAATCTTGGCAAGCCATTTAAAACCTGTCAGCACTTCCTGGAAATCAATCCCATAGTGCGAAGCAATTTTACGAAGCGCAGAGGAAGAGACAATGGAGTTTCCAAATGTTCCTGAAGGTTTAGAACGAGCAATCCATTCGCCAAGTACAACTCCAAGTTCATCGCCACGGAGCATGCGCCAGCCGACCTTGGGATCATTGATGGCAGCTGCGCAGCGATCTGCATCGGGATCATTGGCAATCACTAATTCAGCGCCAAAATCACGCGCCTTCTTCAACGCTAAATCAATTGCACCCGGTTCTTCCGGGTTCGGAAATGCAACTGTTGGAAAATCTGGATCTGGAGCGCACTGTTCGTCGACCAATATCAGTGTGGCAAAGCCTGCATGGTTGAAGACGCGTTGCACAGTCTCGGTACCAACTCCATGCATTGCTGTGTAAACAATCTTGATATCTCCAGGGCGTGGTGCCAGAGCAGATGTGCGCTTCACATACTCCGAGATAACTTCTTCATCGAGAATCGTCCACTTGGTTCCGCGAGGGAGAGACTTCGGTGAAGTGACAGCATCGATTTCGGCAGCCATCAATCCATCAGTCGGGCTAATGATTTGTGACGATGCATAATTGATGCCATCTGCTTCAGGCCCCACATAAACCTTGTACCCATTATCTTGAGGTGGGTTATGGCTTGCAGTAACCATGATTCCGATATCGCATGCAAGGTATGAAGTTGCAAATGCCAATACAGGTGTTGGTAGTGGGCGCGGAAGGATGTACACATCCATTCCCGCTCCGCTCATGATTTCTGCAGTCTCGAAGGTGTAATCCTCTGATCCATAGCGAGCATCGCGACCGACAACAACCTTGGTCATGCCGCGTTTCTTCATATAGGCAGCAATACCAGCAGCAGCTCGACCAACAACTGCACGGTTCATGCATGAAGGTCCAGGTCCTATTGGTCCACGTAGGCCAGCAGTTCCGAATTGGAGAAAGCCGTTGAAATATTTCTTGAGAGTCTCTTCATCGCCTGCTTCAAGCAGTGCTGTTAACTCAGCAGCAGTCTTTGGATCTGGATCATCGGCTATCCATGCTTCAACTTCGGCGCACAATGAAGAATTCATAGGAACAGGCTAATCTCGTTAGACGAGTTTAGGAATAGTGTTTTTGAGCAGAGCGCCCATGCGATCTGCAGCAGCTTTTCCGGCAGCAATTACTTCTTCATGGTTTAACTTTTCGCCAGTAACACCGGCCGCCGCATTAGTGACTAGTGAGATTCCGAGAACTTCAGCGCCTAGTGCATGTGCTGCAATTGCTTCAGGAACTGTTGACATACCAACAAGGTCAGCGCCCATCGTGCGCATCATCAAAATTTCTGCAGGTGTTTCATAGGTAGGTCCGCGCCAGTGCACATAAACACCTTCAGCGAGCGATGAATCTTCCTTCTTTACAATCTCACGGATGCGCTTGCTATAGAGATCTGTGAGATCGATAAATGTTGCACCTGATAATGGTGAAGCAGCGGTAAGTGAGATATGGTCACGAATAATGACGGGTTGGCCAACTTTGTAAGAGGTGTTGATGCCACCGCAAGCATTGGTCAAGATAATGACTTTGCATCCAGCCTTTACCGCTGTACGGACTCCGTGCACAACAGGTTCCATGCCTTTGCCTTCGTACAAGTGTGTGCGACCCAAGAATACAAGTGCGTGGATGGTCTTGCCGTTTTCAACGATTTCATAGGAACGAACTTTTCCTGAATGACCTTCAACAGCTGGTGCAAAGAATCCTGTGAGTTCGTGAGCATCGCATTCATAGGCAGGAGTACCAAGTGCATCTGCTGCAGTGACCCAACCTGAACCCATGACGAGTGCGACATCATGTGCTGCAACCCCTGTGCGCTCCGCGATTTCTGCACCTGCCTTTGTTGCTGCAGCTAGTGGATCTGAGTAAAGAAGTTCAGTTGAGGTCATACCTCAATAATGTCACAGAGAACTGTTCCGCTGGCCACGGTCTCACCAATAACAGCTTTTAGGTTCCTAATCACACCTGATTTATGGGCGTTCAGAGGTTGCTCCATCTTCATCGCTTCAAGAACAATGATGAGTTCTCCGGCTTCAACGCTCTGACCTTCTTCAACAGCAATCTTTACGACAGTTCCCTGCATAGGGCTGGCTAACCCGGTACCGGTTGAACCACCACCTGATGATTGCTTGGCGCGGTGGCGCTTTACAACTGGTTCTGGAGCGTGCACAAGGATTTCAAAGCGCTTTCCATTGACTTCAGCAACAAGCTTTTCAGCAGCAACTCGAGTCTGAATTTCAGCAGCACTTGATTCAAAAGCTGGAATATCGTTGGTGAATTCATTTTCGATGTAACTTGTGTAGACCTTAAAGTTTTCTGTAAATGCAGGATCTTCCAGGATGGCGCGATGGAAGGGGAGAGCAGTTGCAAGACCACCAATCTCAAACTCAGCAAGTGCGCGACGTGCGCGCTGGATTGCCTCTTTGCGAGTTGCTCCAGTGACAATTAATTTGGCAAGAAGTGAATCAAAGTTTCCACCAATGACATCGCCGTTGCGGAATCCAGCATCCACACGGACACCCGGACCTGTTGGAATATTCCACGCAGTAATGCGTCCTGGAGCAGGTAAGAATGAACGTCCAGGATCTTCACCATTAATACGAAATTCAATGGAGTGTCCACGAACTACGGGATCATCAAAACCAAGGCTTTCACCCATTGCAATACGGAATTGTTCGCGCACAAGATCGATTCCAGTTACTTCTTCAGAGACTGGGTGTTCAACCTGCAGACGAGTATTTACTTCAAGGAATGAAATTGTTCCGTCGAGACCAACGAGGAATTCGCAGGTACCTGCACCGATATATCCAGCTTCCTTCATGATCGCTTTACTTGAGCGGTAGAGCTCTTCGTTCTGCGCATCCGTTAAGAATGGAGCGGGAGCTTCTTCGACAAGTTTCTGGTGGCGGCGCTGAAGTGAACAGTCGCGAGTAGAGATAACGACTGCGTGGCCATGCTTATCAACTAAGACCTGTGTCTCAACGTGACGTGGCTTGTCGAGGTAGCGCTCAACAAAACATTCACCGCGTCCGAAACCAGCGATAGCTTCACGGACAGCCGATGCATAAAGTTCAGGAATTTCTTCCATGGTGCGTGCGACTTTAAGTCCACGTCCACCGCCACCGAAGGCAGCTTTAATTGCAACAGGAAGGCCGTGCTCTTTAGCAAAAGCCAGTACTTCATCATGGCCTGTAACAGGATCTTTTGTTCCTGCAACGAGGGGAGCACCTGCCTTAGCTGCAATGCGACGAGCAGAAACTTTGTCACCAAGTGCACTAATTGCTGCAGGTGGCGGTCCAATCCAAATGAGTCCAGCATCGATTACTGCTTGAGCGAAATCTGCATTCTCTGAGAGAAAGCCATATCCAGGGTGAACTGCATCTGCACCAGACTCTTTTGCAAGTGCAATAATCTTAGGAATATTGAGATAGGTATCTTTGGCGACAGTTCCATTGAGTGAGTATGAAAAGTCTGCACTCTTTGCATGAAGTGCATCGCGATCTTCTTCTGAGTACATAGCAACGGATTCGAGGCCATGATCTTTACATGCGCGAATCACGCGGAGTGCGATTTCTCCTCGGTTAGCAATCAGAACTCGCTTCATGACATCTCCTTCACTTGAGGCCAAGAATAACCAAGTTGCTTCATAGCGTTACGAAGAAAAGGCATCGATATACCAACAACATTGGTGTAATCGCCTTCAATCACTGGGATAAAGGGGCTACCGAAACCATCAAGGGTAAATCCACCCGCTACATGCAGTGGCTCTTCAGAAGCGACGTAATCAGCAATCTCTTCATCGGTCATATCTGTAAAGGTAACTTTGGTTGTCACGCGATCAGCTATTTCTATACCTCGTTCAGTATCAATGATGCAATGGCCTGTGTGTAGTAAACCAGTGCGGCCACTGATCTTCTTGGCGCGCTCTGCAGCCACTTCAGGCGTTCCTGGCTTTCCAAAAGAGACTCCATCAACATCAAATGTTGAATCGCATCCAATAATGATTGCTGGGTAGTCAATCATTTCGCGCACGGTATGTGCCTTGGAAATAGCTAGCGCAATCACCATATCCTCAGGAGTCATCGCGTTGAAGAAATCAGTCTCCTCATCAACATTGCTCACAATAATTGTCGGCTTAAGGCCAGCATCTTCAAGTAGGCGCCGACGCGACGTTGATTGTGAAGCTAAGACAATACGTGGCATTTACTGATGCTTTCTAGCGCCGAAAGTCATTTGATGCGGAAGGGGCAAACGTAATTGCGGAAGCGCGAAGACGCTGCGCTTGATCACTGGCTTAATGTCAACAGCTTTGTGGTTGGCCAAGACCGCTTGTAGCGCAACAAGTTCTTCAGGCGTTGGGTTGCCCGTAGTGACAGAGAATTTCATTGTTATAGCGGAATATTTCCATGCTTACGAGCAGGCAAGGTGTCGCGCTTAGTCTTCAAAGTGCGAAATGCCTTAGTGATGTACTGACGTGAATCTTCCGGCTCAATAACGCTATCGATGGTTCCGCGTTCTGCGGCAAGATAAGGATTTGAGAACTTTTCGGTGTACTCAGTGATTAACTCAGCACGCTTTGCATCTTGATCCTTAGCCTCAGCTAAATCCTTACGATAGAGAATGTTGACCGCACCTTGTGCGCCCATGACTGCAATTTCAGCACTTGGCCATGCGAAGTTAATGTCACTTCCAAGGTATTTAGAACCCATCACGATAAATGCTCCTCCGTAGGCTTTACGTGTAATGAGGGTTACGAGCGGCACAGATGCTTCAGCATATGCGTAAAGAAGCTTGGCTCCGCGACGAATGATGCCGTTCCACTCTTGTTCTGTTCCGGGCATAAATCCAGGAACATCGACGAGTGTCAGAATTGGGATACTGAAGGCATCGCAGAAGCGCAAGAAGCGAGCTGCTTTTTCAGATGAATTGATATCGAGTGTTCCAGCTAATTGTGATGGCTGGTTGGCAATGATTCCGATGGATTGACCTTCGATACGCGCAAAGCCAACAACAATATTCGGTGCATAAAGCGCATGAACTTCGAGGAACTCGCCCTCATCGACAAGCGCTTGGATGAGCGACTTCATATCGTATGGCTGGTTAGGGCTATCTGGAATCAAAGTATTGAGTGCGGTATCTGATGCGCTCTTATCAAGTGTTTCAGTAGGCGGAAGTACAGGAGATCCATCCATATTATTTGATGGAAGGTATGACAAAAGCGCCTTCACATAATCAATTGCATCAGCCTCTGAATCAGCCATGTAATGCGCATTTCCAGATTTTGTATTGTGTGTAAAAGCTCCGCCGAGCTCTTCCATACCGACATCTTCACCCGTTACGGTTTTGATGACATCTGGGCCTGTAATAAACATGTTGGAGGTCTCCTTCACCATCACGGTGAAGTCAGTGAGTGCAGGTGAATAAGCAGAACCACCAGCACATGGGCCAAGAATCAGCGAGATCTGGGGGATTACACCCGAAGAGCGAGTGTTGAGTCTAAAAATTCTTCCATACCCGTTGAGTGAAGCAACACCCTCTTGAATACGCGCTCCACCTGAATCATTGATACCGATAAGTGGAATACCTGACTTCAGGGCAAACTCAGCAATCTTTACAATCTTTTCAGCATGTACTTCACCGAGTGAACCACCGAAAACGGTGAAGTCCTGTGAGTAAAGAGCGATCGGACGACCATCAACTGTCGCAGTTCCAATGACAACACCATCACCGTATGGGCGGTTCTTCTCCATGCCGAAGTTCTGCGCACGATGGCGTGCAAATTCATCAATCTCAGTAAATGAATCAGCATCTACAAGCATCTCGATACGTTCACGAGCGGTGCCCTTGCCCTTTGCATGCTGCTTCTCTTCAGCGCGGGCAGAACCAGCGTGGACAGCTTCATCAATTCTTTCGCGGAGGTCTTCAATTTTTCCCGCGGTAGTGTGCAGATCTGGGCTCATGAACATAAGGTACTAGGCGTGAGCACAGTTGCGCCAAGACCACCGCTAGATAGTTCGGTGATCTCTGAAAATATCTCGCGGTACTGGCGAGTAAGCGTGGTTGAAGTCACGGGTTCGACACAAGACGATATTGCTCAATTGGTTAAAGATAAAAAAGCGCAGAGTGGTGATGTCATAGCAACTGAATATCAGAGTGCAGGTCGCGGTCGCCTCGATAGAAAATTTGAGGCACCTCTCTCTTCTGCACTTATGTTCTCTTTCTATATCGAACCTACTCGTGAAAAAACAGATTGGTCTTTTCTTACTCTGCTTACGGGCTTAAGTGCAGTCTTTACACTTACTGCACTTGATCCAGAAAGTTCACCTACACTCAAATGGCCCAATGACATTCTTATTAAAGATGGCAAAGTTGGTGGCATCATCGCGCAAGCTACCGGCGACGGTGTCATCATCGGATTAGGTCTTAACGTTGGCATGACTCAGGATGAACTTCCGGTTGCACATGCAACTTCACTTGCTCTCAACGATTTTTCGATTCTTGATCGCAATCTTATACTTTCCACATTTCTCAGTACCTTTGAAGATCTCTTGCAGAGATGGCAGAACGGTGAAGATCTACGCCATCTTTACTGCGAACGCTCGGCAACGATTGGCCAGGATGTTCGAATTGAGCACCCCGATGGCAGTCATAAGAATGGAAAAGCAGTTGGCATCACGCCCAACGGTGAGTTAATTCTTGAAGATGGCTCTCGAGTAACAGTGGGAGACATCGTTCATCTACGATAGTGCCGTGAACGAAAGATTCCCCCGCGTAGGCGTCATTGGCGCAGGGCAATTGGCGCGCATGATGGTTGCACCAGCAACTGCGCTTGGAATCGATCTCCTTCTCTTCGCAGCAAGCGCTTCTGATTCAGGTGCGCAGATTGCACATCACGTGGTGGGCGATTACACCGACCTCGATGCTCTTAAGAAATTTGCAGCAGAGTGCGATGTCATCACCTTCGAACATGAACTTGTTCCGCTTTCGGTGATAAAGAGTCTTGAAGCAACCGGGGTCAAGGTTTATCCACCATCTTCTGCATTTATCTATTCGCAAGATAAGGCGGAGATGCGACAGAAACTCAGCGCTTACCCATCGCCGGCTTGGAAGATTGCGACTTCAACTGCTGATATCGAACGCTATCCACTCATTGCAAAGTCGATATCAGGTGGATACGACGGACGCGGAGTCTGGAAAATTAATTCTCAAGATGAACTTGCAGAAGTACTGAAGACAACGCCGCAATTACTTATTGAGGAACTCATCTCATTCGATACCGAAATCGCAGTAATGGTTGCACGCTCACCTCACGGACAAGCAACAAGTTGGACTCCCACTGAAACTGTTCAAGAAGATGGAATCTGCACACTCACTATCTCTCCCGCACAGAATATTTCTGCTGAACTTGCTGAAAAGGCTCAGAAACTTGCGCTCGATATTGCTCAAGAAGTTGGTGTAGTCGGAGTTATGGCTATTGAAATGTTTGTAAAAGGCAAGCATCTCTTTATCAACGAACTTGCCATGCGCCCACATAACTCGGGTCACTGGACGATTGATGGCGCAGTTACAAGCCAATTCGAGCAGCACTTGCGAGCAATTCTCGACCTGCCATTGGGCGATCCATCCATGATTGCCGATATCGCGGTGATGGGAAATATCTTGGGGGGCGAGAAGACAGATATGTATCGTCCTTACTTGCATCTCATGGCGCGCAACCCAGACCTTAAATTCCACCAATATAAGAAGGAAGTCCGCGCTGGACGCAAGATTGGCCATGTAACTGCCGTTGGCTCTGACCTTCTACAATTAACTACTGATGTGCAGCATGCACGTGACTATATGAGCGGAGCTATCGATGAGTGATCATAAAGATGTAGCAATCATCATGGGCTCAGACTCTGATTGGCCAGTCATGGAAGAAGCTGCAAAGGCTCTAGACTCATTTGGAATTAGCTACAGCGCAGATGTTGTCTCCGCTCATCGCATGCCTGAAGAGATGGTCGAGTTTGCAAAGACTGCCGCATCGAAGGGTTACAAGGTAATCATCGCTGGTGCAGGCGGAGCAGCGCACCTGCCAGGAATGGTTGCGTCCCTTACAACACTTCCAGTGATTGGCGTTCCGGTCTCACTCAAGAACCTTGATGGTATGGATTCGCTACTGTCTATCGTTCAGATGCCAGGTGGAGTTCCTGTTGCAACAGTGGGAATTGATAACGCTAAAAATGCAGGCATTCTTGCGGCACGCATCATCGGTTCAGCAGATTCCGCAGTTGCTAAGAAGATTGAATCGCAGCTCTCAGAACTAGCGGATGAGGCAAAAGCAAAGGGCGCCCAATTGAGCGCCCGTCGCAATGCAAAGACTGGTTTCTAGTCGGTTCTGCCTAGGGCATGTACGCGCCAGCCAGCTGAACGCCATAGATTGCGATCCAACATATTGCGTCCATCGATCAGGAACTTCTGCTTCACGAGCTGACCAATAACTGATGGATCGAGTTCGCGGTATTCCTTCCATTCAGTTAAGTGCAAGATTGCATCCGCACCCTTAACAGCATCAACGACTTTTTCCTGATAATCAAGATTTGGGAAACGCTTGCGTGCAGGTTCGATGCCCTTGGGATCATGAACAACAACTTGTGCACCTGCTGCTTGAAGTTGCGCAGCGATATCGAGGGCTGGGGAGTCTCGCACATCATCACTGTCGGGCTTAAATGTGGCACCGAGTACAGCAATCTTGTATTGAGTGAGATCTTCAGATAAATCCGCGCGAACAACATCGATGACGCGTTGACGTGCACGAAGGTTGATTGCATCAATTTCACGCAAGAATTCGAGCGCTTGATCAGCCCCAAGTTCTTGCGCACGTGCCATAAATGCACGAATATCTTTAGGAAGACACCCACCACCGAAGCCGATGCCAGCTTGTAAGAAGCGGCTACCAATGCGTGGGTCATATCCGATTGCCTTGGCAAGGACAGTGACATCTCCGCCTGCTGCTTCGCAGACTTCTGCCATCGCATTGATAAATGAAATTTTGGTTGCAAGGAATGAGTTAGCTGCTACCTTCACGAGTTCAGCTGTCGGTAGATCTGCGCGAATCCATGGAGTACCAAGATCGATAACCGGCTTGTATACCTCTTTAAGAATCTCTTCTGCGCGGTCGTTCGCAACGCCAACAACGAGGCGGTTGGGAGTCAAAGTATCTTCAACGGCAAAACCTTCACGCAGGAATTCAGGGTTCCAAGCAAGGTCTGCCTGTGGCGCCGATGTGGCAAGCTGATCGCGAAGAAGCTGTGCGGTTCCAACTGGAACTGTGGACTTTCCAACAACGAGAGAACCTTCTTTAAGGTGAGGAGCGATCGCTGCAACGGAAGACTTCACATAAGTGAGATCTGCTGCAAGCCCATCTTTACTCTGAGGAGTTCCGACGCAGATGAAGTGAACATCGGCATCTGCAACTGCTGAGAAATCGGTTGTGAATGAAAGACGCCCGGTCTTCATCTCTGCAGCAAGTAACGTGTCGAGCCCTGGCTCGTAGAAAGGGAGCTCTCCTTTAGAGAGTAGATCTACCTTGCTCTGATCGGTATCGATTCCAACTACTTCGAATCCGAGAGAGGACATACATGCTGCGTGAGTTGCGCCAAGGTAGCCGCAACCAATTACTGAAAGCTTCAGAGTCATACCTAGGAGTCTATTGCAGGGTTATTTAAAATTCGAAAATTTCAGGTTATTTCGAGGTGGCGCAAGGATTATCTGCCGCGGTTTTACTCTTAAATTTGTCGACCATCACAGGTTTCGTTGTCGCATTCGCTGAAGGTTTGATGGTCTCAACAAGGGCTTCGTCGTTACGAATTTTGGTCCAAAGATCAGTCGCCAGTACGTCATCCCAGATAACTACAGATCCAACGCCTGGAACATTTCCATTAGGGTCAGAGAGCGGAACAGTGAGAGTGCGGACATTTCCTGATGAGAGGTTTCGCATCTGCTTTGCCAGAGTAAGTAAGTCATTCTTATTGACCGATGAATCCATCTTTATAGTGGAAATAGTGGCATTGTAAAACTTCGCCATTTTGATGGGGTTAAGAAGCACGCCGCTACTTGTTGCCTTGCGAAGTACAGCGCTAACAAATTGTTGTTGACGTTCCATACGTCCAATATCGCCACGGCCATCAAAGTCGCGAGTACGTACATATTTGAGCGCTTCGATGCCACCAAGGACATGTGAACCGGCACTCATGATGAGATGGCTCTTTGGATCATTAATTGCCACTTTGGAACAGACTTGAATCCCACCGAGCGCATCTACAACTCCTGTGAATCCCGCAAAGCTAACTTCGACGTAGTGGTCAATTTTGAGGTTGGTCTTTGCTTCAATTGTTTGAATAAGAAGTGGTGCGCCACCAAAAGCGAACGCGGCATTAATCTTTCCTGGACGTTCAGGAATATCTTTTGTTCCATCTTGGCTGCGGTGTGCTGGAATATTTACCAATGTATCGCGCGGAATTGAAACGATATAGGCAGCATCGCGCGCCTTTGAGATATGAACCAAGAGCATGGTGTCTGATCGTCCACCGGCTGCAACTGCAGTGCTTCCCACGCGAAGGGCTTTAATCTGTTCTTTGGTAAGACCTTCACGGGTATCTGAACCCACGACGAGATAGTTAAGTGCACGAGAAGTTTTCTCTGGACGGTCTTTCAAGGCCCCAAAGACATCGATGCGAGAAATTTGTCCGCTGACTTGACCCAACCCGAGCCATGATAAAGATGCAATAAGGACTACACCAAGGGAGAGTGATGTAATAATTCGAATTGCACGGGATGAATTCACATCCGTAGGGTACTTGGACGATAGCGTGGAGGGGTTATGGCGACACCGACTCCAGAGTTAATTGGCTCACCGCTTCCTGCAATTAGCGTCATTCTTCCTGTTCTCAATGAAGAGGCGCATCTGCAGGGTGCAATTCACTCAATTCTTTCTCAGGATTACCAAGGTGCGATTGAAGTCATTCTTGCTATTGGGCCATCACACGATCGCACCCGTGAAATTGCAGAAGAGATTTCGCGGCAAGATTCTCGAGTTGTGCTTGTCGATAGTCCGACAGGGCGCACTGCGGCAGGACTGAATTTGGCTCTTCATAAATCACAGAGCCCCGTTGTTGTTCGCGTAGATGGCCATGCACAAATTCCCAGCGATTACCTCAGACTTGTTGTTGAAATCCTTAGTGCAACTGGCGCAGTAAACGTCGGTGGTGTGATGGCAGCTGTCGGCACAACTGCATTTGAGAGAGCAGTTGCTGGCGCGATGCGAAGCCCCTTAGGGGTTGGAGCTTCTCGCTTCCACACGGGTGGTGAAGCAGGTGTAGTCGACACCGTTTATCTTGGAGCATTTAGACGCGAAGCACTTCTTGCCATTGGTGGATTTGATGAAAGATTCACGCGTGCGCAAGATTGGGAGCTCAACTTCCGCCTCCGTGAAAATGGTGGCATCGTCTACTTTGATCCACGTTTACATGTGACCTATCGACCACGATCAACAGTGCGCGCGCTTGCCAAACAGTATTTCGAGTATGGACGTTGGCGCAGAGTCGTTTCACGTCGTCACAGCGGCACAATTAACCTGCGCTATCTCGCTCCACCATGTGCGTTGATTGGTTTCACACTCTCAGTGATTGCTGGATTTATTGCACCTATTCTCTTTGCTCCTGCTGCAATCTATCTTCTCTTTGTTGTGCTGGCTTCAATCAAGATTGCGACTTCGATTCGTGAATATCTCCTTCTCTTAGCGGTAATTCCCACGATGCATTTCGCATGGGGAGCGGGATTTATCTCATCGCCAAAGACTCTCGTGCCTGCAGCCGAATAACAGGCAGGTCACTGCGGTAGCCTTTCGCACGTGGAGAAACCAGTAGTTATCTATGAGCCATTCCGCGCGGGGTTACCTCCGATGCGTGCATATATGCGCTCACTCTGGAGCCGTCGCACCTTTATCTCTGAATTTTCACGCTCTGAACTCCGTGAACAAAATTATGGTTCAGTCTTTGGCCAACTCTGGTTGATTCTCAACCCACTTTTACTCTCTGCCGTCTACTTCCTCTTGATCTATGTCATCGGCGGAAGTAGCGATGCCACACGCTTCGGACATCTCACAGCCAGCCTCTTCCTCTTCTATCTCATCGCCAATAGTTTGACTGGTGGCGTCAAGGCAATCACCTCAGGCCAGCGATTGATTATGAATACATCTTTTCCTCGCGTCATGTTGCCTCTTTCTGCAACGGTGATAGCGCTCTTTAAATTCATTCCTACACTGGTCGTCTTTGCAATCATTCACGCAATTATCGGTCTGCCTTACTCGTGGCAGATGCTCTGGATCTTCCCGATCTTGCTGATTGCTCTAGTGATGGCGCTAGGAATGGCAGTTTTGATTTCCTGCATCAATGTCTACTTCCGTGACATTTCAAGCATGCTTCCTTACCTCACTCGCAGCTTGCTCTACTTATCACCGATTCTCTATGAAGCATCAAGCGTTTCAGATCGAATTAAGACACTTGAAATTGCAAACCCAATCTTCTACCTGCTTGATTCATGGTCTCGAGTCGTAGTGCACGCACAAGCACCTTCAATGAATGGTCTTATTCATGCCAGCGTTTGGGCGATCTTCCTATTCTTAACAGGCACTTACTTCTTCCTATCGAGGGAGCGTGATTTCGCTGTCCGACTATAACCACGAACATTCTCCCCACAGCCTCGCTGTCTCGGTGAAAGATCTCGGCCTTACATACAGAACATCCATTGATAAGAAACCGACCTTAAAGGCCCGCATTAAAACACTTGGTCGCGGCAAGAAGCACACACGTATTGTTCAAGCGCTCACTGATGTCTCCATCGATGTTCACTATGGAACAGTTTTAGGAATAATCGGATCAAACGGTGCAGGAAAATCTTCATTGATGCGCGTGATTTCAGGAATCGTTCCTCCTACGCAAGGTCGCGTTGAGGTCTACGGAAGCGTTAGTACTTTGTTGGCGCTGGGAGTTGGCTTTAATCCCTCAATGACCGGTCGCGATAACGTCTACTTAGGTGGGCTTGCAGCAGGAATGTCTCGTGATGAAATCGACAATAACTTTGATGCCATCGCAGAGTTCTCTGAACTCGGCGAAGCTATTGATGCGCCAATGCGTACCTATTCGTCAGGCATGTTTGCGCGTCTTGCATTCTCTGTGGCTGCTGTAGTCGAACCCGATATCTTGATCATTGATGAAGCGCTCAGCACAGGAGATGCTAAATTTAAAGAGAAGTCCCTCAACCGAATCAAGGAACTCCGCACAGCAGATCGAGCACTTATCTTGGTAAGTCACGCCCTCGCCACTATTGAAGATATCTGTAATGAAGTTGTGTGGCTCAATAAGGGCAAGCTCATGATGCGCGGTAATCCATCAGAGGTAATCGCTGCCTACCGCGAATTTGTAGATGCAAGAAAGAGCGCGTCATCTGATGAGGACGTTTAAACCTTTACTTATTGCTTTCATCTCACTCTTACTTATCCCTGTAGCTCGAGCTGAAACTCCACAAACGTTCTCTTTTACTGGTTCAGGATATGGACATGGAGTTGGTATGAGCCAACTGGGTGCACGAGCCCATGCACTCGCTGGTGAAAGTGCAACAGCAATTCTTAACTACTATTACAAAGATGTCGTGGTCGCCCCGATTGTCGATACCTACACAATCAGAGTAAATATCGGAAGCGCACTGCGCTCTGTATCTTTTGTATCAGCGACACCAGATTCGCAGATTCAGATTTATGCCGGCGAAGTAGTTGGACCAACAGATGTTGCTCCTCTTTTAACGCTTGCCTCAAAACAGAAAGCATCTTTTAGGGCAGATCCAAACGGCGCCATTACCGGACCAGTTTCTGGAAAACACTTCACGATACGGTGGACGGGGCCCAATGCAGTAATGACTTTTTCACAGCCCGGAAGTGCAGTCAGGTATCGCTATGGCCAGATGCAGATGAAAATTGTTAAAGGCGCCATTGAAGTGACTAACTCTCTTAGCGTGCACGATGAGTATCTGTGGGGGATAAGTGAGATGTCATCTGCATGGCCAGCAGCAGCGCTTGAAGCACAGGTCATTGCTGCACGTTCCTATGCTCTTTCAAAGTTGGGTCCCATCAAACCCTCGTGTGACTGCCATGTGTATTCACATATCTCAGATCAAAAATTTGTAGGGTATTCAAAGGAGATTGAGCCAAAGATTGGCAGCCTCTGGAAAGCTGCAGTCATTCGCACCAATATTGATACATCAACGAGCTTGGCGATTTTGGTAAACGGTAAGCCGATACAGGCCTATTACTCATCATCTTCTGGTGGAGCTACGCAGACCACTCTCGATGCATGGGGGCAACCGACTTCCTATACACAATCTGTTGCCGACCCAGCAGGGCTTGATCCCAAGTTAAATCCTCGCTTTGCACAATGGAAGGCAAGCACGACTCAAGAGTTGGCTGCGAAGGCATTCTTACTTCCAGATGTAATTTCACTTGAAATTGTTTCGCGCAATAGCGCTGGTGCAGTCACCTACATCAAGGGTACGAGTAGCAATGGTTCAACAAAGTTGCTGAGGGGAGATACTTTCAGAAGCCGAGTGAAGATTCCTTCACCATATTTTCAATTAGCGTGAAGAACTGAGTTCAGCCCGCCCCAAGTTCCAGTGCGCATAACTGCCTCAAGTCCTCCGGTAAGTGAATTGCGACGGAACAAGAGATTATTCGCTCCAGATAAGCTCCCGGCTTTGACGATTTCACCATCTGGAAGCTTCACCTTCGCAGCGGCAGTGATGTAAGTACCTGCCTCAATCACGCAATTATCACCGAGTGAAATTCCAAGACCTGAATTTGCTCCCAGCAGACACTTCTGGCCGATAGAGATAACTTCTTTTCCGCCGCCGCTCAGCGTTCCCATGATGGAGGCTCCGCCGCCAACATCGGTTCCATCGCCAACAACAACGCCTGCTGAGATGCGACCTTCGACCATAGAAGTTCCAAGAGTTCCGGCGTTAAAGTTGATAAAGCCTTCGTGCATGACAGTTGTTCCGGAAGAGAGATAAGCACCAAGTCGAACGCGATCAGCGTCGGCGATACGGACTCCTGATGGAATTACGTAATCGACCATGCGCGGGAACTTATCGACTCCAAATACAGAAACATGTCCATACTTTGCTTTGAGCTTTGCCCGGGTCACTTCAAAGCCATCAACAGCGCATGGGCCAGCTGAGGTCCAGACAACATTTGCAAGCAGACCAAAAATCCCATCGAGGACTTGTCCATGAGGCTTTACGAGACGATGAGAAAGTAGATGCAAACGAAGATATGCATCCTTAGCATCAGCAGGTGCAACAGTGAGATCGATTTCGATGGAAACTAATTCGCGTGTAACTCCACGAACATCATCGCTTCCGACCATCGCAGAAAGTGATGCATCAGGAGCGCCAGTAAGTGCACCTAGAGCAGGGGATGGGAACCACACATCGAGAACTGTTGAACCTGCAAGAGTTGCGATTCCATGGCCGTGAGCTAAAGAAGACATGTTCTAAGCCTAACCCCTATTCTGTCCCACATGCGCATCGCCGTTTTCTGTTCGTCATCACCCACAATCGATAGCAAATTTATCGACTTGGCATTTGAACTCGGCGTAGGAATTGCTCGCAGTGGCGCCGAATTAGTTTCAGGTGGGGGACATATCTCTGCCATGGGTGCGATTTCGCAAGGAGCACGCAGCATCGGTGGGCGAACTATCGGAATCATTCCGCAGAAATTGGTCGATATTGAGTTTGCCGATCACGATAGCGATGAACTCATCGTTGTAGATTCCATGCGTACCCGAAAAGCGAAGATCGAAGACCTTTCCGATGCATTCATCACCCTTCCTGGTGGACTCGGAACTCTAGAGGAACTCTTTGAAATTTGGGTTGGTCGCTACCTGAAGTTCCACGATAAGCCAGTCATCATTCTTGACCCCTATGGTGTGTATCAACCTCTTCACGCACTTGTCGAACACCTTGAGACCGAGAATTTTGTAAAGCCAGGAATGCGCGACCTCATCCATTGGACAACAACAGTTGAAGAAGCTGTAGCAATCGCACATGGTAAGAATTAAATATGGCAAGTAATACGCTCTCAATGAGCTTGACGATTCCCGCCGCACAAGAAGAAGTGTGGAAGAAGATTGCAGATTGGAAATCACAGGGCGACTGGATGCTGCAGACAAAAGTGTGGCTAACTTCAGACCAGGTGGAAGGCGTTGGAACTTCTATCGCTGCCTTTACTGGACCGCTCTATTTTCTCTATCCACGATTTAAATTCTTTGGTCTGCTCGACTTAATGGTTGTGACCCAGTGGCAGCCACCTCAACTCTGCGATGTTGAACATGTCGGAAAAGTTCTCAAGGGGAGCGGATCTTTTCAACTGACGCGATTGAGCGAATCGACAACTCGCTTTGACTGGTCAGAAACAATCATCGCCCCGAAAGCGGTTTTCTTCCTGATTGCACTACCTCTCTACCTTGGCGTACGTATATCTCTCGCACGTTTCTCGCGATCTTTTACCTAAGTCACCCCAATTCTTGGATTTCTCAAGAATCTTGATGAATCTAGAAGAATCAAGCGAGTAACCTCTATTCCTATGAGCAGCGCTAGCAATCCAAAAACCCTTGCTGAGTTGCTCGCATCCCTTCCCGAAGAAGAGCGCATCATCTTGACCTTGCATTACCTTCGCTCGAAATCCAGTACAGAAATTGCAACCCTTCTCTCCGTCCCCGATCGCGCTGTTATCGCCGTTATCGAGTCAGGAAAGGCGCGGATCAAGGGGGAATTGGGGCTCTAATCGCCCTTTTGCCGATTTCACCCATGGCTCAATCTGCGAGATACTTCTCCCTACGACTTTCCATCCGAAAGTTTCCCCGCCCGAAGTAAACAAGGAGTCCCCACCATGGCAGCTATGAAACCCCGTACTGGTGATGGACCAATGGAAGTAACGAAGGAAGCACGTTCACTCGTTATGCGAATTCCCCTCGAAGGTGGCGGGCGCCTCGTGGTTGAACTCAACCCACAGGAAGCAAATAACCTCAGCGCAGCTCTTGAAGCCGCTGTTGCTCTTATCAAAAAGTAGAGCGGATTAAGGAAAATTCTTCACACCGTTGCGCCTGAAGTTGAGGCTCTAGTCAGCGCGGATATCCTCGCGTTGGGCTTCACAAAAAATAGTGAAGAGAAAATCGAACTGTTCGGGAATACCCGTCTGATTACTGCGCTAGAAAAATACTTCGAGATCACCCTTGTTGATGAAATCGCCTTCTTCCAACCAACAGGAAAAGCCGGCGAACTCTTTGAAATCCCAGTTCTTCATAAAGATTCCGCTGTTGATCGACTCTACCTCGTCGCTGTTGGTGATGCTTCACTCCCTGCACTTCGTACTGCAGGTGCAGCGCTTGGCCGCAAAGTTCGCGGCAAGGCGATCGAACTCATCTCATTGATTGCGGATTCACGTCTTGAAATCCGCGCACATGGGGTTTCAATTCTTCTCGGTGCTTACACCTGGAATCTCAAGACAGGCAAGCCAGCCGAAATCGCAACGATTGCGCTCGCGACAAAGGATGCAGCCACAGTGGCTGAAGCTGGCGTGATTGCGCGTGCGCTTTACACAGCACGCGATCTGATTCATACCCCAGCAAATATTAAGAACCCACTCTGGATGGCTCAAGAAGCGAAGAAAATTGCTGATGAAAAAGGTTTAGCAATCTCGGTTCTGGCTGGTAAAGAACTTGCACATTTTGGTGGACTTAGAGCGGTGGGCAATTCATCACCAAAGCCAGGACCTCGTTTTATTCAACTCACCTATATTCCTAAAGGAAAGTCGCGAAGCGCCGCAGCGCTTCCTCATATTGTGATTGTCGGAAAAGGCATTACCTTCGATACTGGCGGAGTTTCTCTCAAGCGGCCTTACGAATTTATGACTGCGATGAAGAGCGATATGGCAGGTGCTGCTGCAGCACTTGCAACAATCAGCGCGCTTCCAGATCTTCAGCCGCCGGTAAAAGTGACAGTGCTGATGATGTGTGCCGAAAATGCACTTTCCGGAACAGCGCAACGACCATCCGATGTCATCACGCAATACGGTGGAACGACTGTCGAAATCATTAACACCGATGCCGAAGGTCGCCTCGTACTTGCCGATGGCCTTGCATACGCAGTAGAAAATTTGGATCCTGACTATCTCTTCGATATTGCAACTCTGACTGGTTCGGCAACTCTGGGACTTGGTCGCCAATATGCCGCGCTCTATACCCGAGACGAGAAGTTAGCGAAAGAACTCGTTGCTGTTGGAGAAACATCTGGCGAACGCGTCTGGCATATGCCACTTGTCGATGATTACCAAGATTCACTCGAAAGCGATGTCGCAGATCTCAACCACGCAGCCGATAAGGGCGACTACTCAGCAGGTTCAGTTACAGCTGCTCTCTATCTAGAACACTTTGTTGGTGACTCGCGTTGGATTCACCTTGATATTGCAGGAACGGGCCGAAGTGAAACAGATACCGGAGAAAACGCTAAAGGCGGTACCGGTTTCGGGGTGCGATTCTTCATCGATTGGATATTGTCTCTCTCATGACCCAAACCCCGCATTCTTATGCAGAGTCCTTTATTGCAGAAGATGCGGTAAAGATTGCAGCACGAGCCCGAGGCCATGAACTCGGAGCCATCGATACGACTCAAGGAACTGGTGCCTACCTGCGCCATCTTGCGCACCAGCTCAACGCGCAATCTGTTGTCGAAATCGGCACTGGATCAGGCGTTGGTTCACTCTGGATTCTCGAAGGCATGATTGCAAGCGGAACGCTGACTTCGATTGATGACGAGATGGAACATACAGCGATTGCAAAACTTGCCATGACTGATGCTGACATTGCTCAATCACGATATCGCTTCATCACCAATTCAGTGATGGATGTAATGACTAAATTAACTGATCGCGCCTATGACCTCGTGGTGTATCGCCATAATCCTGAAGACCTCTCCTTCGCAATTTCAGAGGCGCACCGCATCCTTCGAAGTGGTGGAGTCTTCGTCATCGATAATTTCTATGGTGGATCAAAGGTCCACGATCCTGCTCAACGCGATCCTAAAACGATTGCGCTTCGCGAAGCTGGGAAATTGATTAAAGCTGATACCGAATCATGGGTGAGCACACTCATCCCAACGGGTGATGGATTATTACTCGCAACCAAGTTGTAGCAGAATAAAACCATGAGTATCAATGAAGGTGGTCCTTGGTGGGTTGCACCCAGTAATCGTGGCCTGGGCAGGAAGATCTCGATTCGCTCTGCAATTATCTTTGCCATCATCGTCGGAGTAGTTGCAGGTGCATTCGGTGCTTCTTCATCTGGTTCACTCTTTGGTCGCTCAGTAAATTTAGTGCGATCAACTTCGACGATTGAACGCCCAGTTGGATCTGTGGCAGAGATTGCCCAACGAGTTCTTCCATCAGTGGTCTCCATTGAAGCCCGATCATCCAATGGCGGCGCCACAGGTTCAGGTTTTGTGATTGATAGCAGCGGTTACATCCTTACCAATAACCACGTCATCGCAGCATCAGTCACAAGTGGTGGCGATATCACTGTGCGGCTCAACGATGGATCTTCCTATGATGCAAAGGTAGTTGGGCGAGATAGTTCGTACGATTTAGCAGTGCTGAGAATCGTCGGTGCTTCCCTCAAAGCTCTTCAATTCGGGGATAGCGACAAAGTTGCAGTTGGCGATTCTGTAATCGCAATTGGCTCTCCATTGGGATTAACCGGAACGGTGACACTTGGCATCATCAGCGCGAAAGATCGCGCCGTAACAGCCGGTGAATCAGCAGGAGAGAATTCATTTATCAACGCGCTTCAAACTGATGCAGCTATCAACCCGGGTAATTCAGGTGGACCACTTGTTGATGCAACCGGAGCTGTGATTGGCGTAAATTCTGCAATCGCATCTCTTGGTTCAAACTTTAATTCGCAGACAGGTTCCATTGGATTGGGATTTGCGATTCCAATCAATCAAGCTCGTAAGACAGCAGATCAACTCATCAAGAACGGTAAGGCGACTTACCCAGTTATGGGAATTTCTGTCGATATGAACTTCTCAGGTGAAGGTGCGGTGATTGCGAAGAATGCAAAGTCAGTGCTGCCTGGTGGACCTGCAGCTAAAGCGGGGATGAAGGCAGGCGACATCATCACTTCAATCGATGGACGCGCAATTACATCTCCTGAAGAGTTGATTGTTGCAATCCGAGCTCGAAGCGTTGGAGATTCAATCCAGGTCACATTCAAGCGCGGTACTGAAGTTAAGACCGTCACGATGACGCTGACGGCTGCGAAGTAGAAGGGTAAGGTTGCGCCACTATGTTCTTTGATTTTGGTGCTGGCGAACTTATTGGCCTTGCTGTTCTCGCGATGATTCTCATCGGCCCTGAACGCTTGCCAAACTTTGCTGTCGATGCTGCAAAGTTTGTGAAGAAAGTTCGCGAGATGGCCACAAATGCCACCAACGAGCTTAAAGATAACCTCGGTCCTGGCTTTGAAGACCTCAAGCCGACAGATCTCAATCCGAAGACATTTATCCAGAAACAACTTTCCAGCGTCCTCGATGAAGATAATTCGCCATCGGCTCCGAAGCGACGCGGCAAGATTGATCCTGATCTCCTATGACAACTCTTGAATTAATCCATGCAGCGCTAGCTACTGTTCAAGATCCCGAACTCCACCGCGCACTTCCTGAACTTGGAATGGTGAAGGCTGTTGAAATTAAGGGAACAACAGCGCAGCTAGAAATTCTCTTAACTATTTCCGGTTGCCCAATGAAGGATCGACTCCAGAAAGATATCGATGCTGCAGTTCTTGCAGTCGATGGTATCTCCGCGGTAGAAATCACATTCGGTGTAATGGATGAAGAGCAGCGCGCAAATATCAAGAAGCTCTTGCGTAATGGTCGCGAAAGCTTTATCTCATTTGCTCAGAAAGACTCACTCACTCGAGTTATTGGAGTCGCATCAGGAAAAGGTGGAGTGGGCAAGTCTTCACTCACAGCTAACTTAGCTGTTGCCTCTGCCCAAAAGGGATTGCGTGTTGGAATCCTCGATGCCGATGTGTATGGACACTCCATTCCGCGCTTGATGGGCCTTATCGGCCAACGTCCCACAGCGATTGATCAGATGTTTATTCCGCTCGAGTCATTCGGTGTAAAGACAGTCTCGATGGAGATGTTTAAGCCCGAACGCTCTGATGCAATTGCTTATCGCGGACCGCTTCTGCACCGAGTTCTCGAACAGTTGTTATCTGATGCGTATTGGGGAGACCTTGATCTTCTCTATATCGACCTACCACCCGGAACCGGCGATCTTGCAATCTCATTGGGACAACTTGTTCCATCATCAGAAATCGTTGTGGTGACCACTCCACAAGTTGCTGCCGCAGAAGTTGCAGAACGTGCTGGTCGCATTGCGCATCAAATCCATCAACGTGTTATTGGTGTCATTGAAAATATGTCCGCTTACCCATGTGCGAAATGTGGCGAACTCACATCGCTCTTTGGCGAAGGTGGGGGAGAAGAAACCTCACGACGTCTTTCGCAATTAGTGGGCGCAGATGTTCCGCTACTTGGAAAGATTCCATTTAGCCCAGACTTGCGCGAAGGCGGCGATGCAGGATCACCTGTTGTGGTTTCAGCACCTGATAGCCCAAGTGCAAAGGCAATCGAAGCAATTGTGTCTCAGTTAATTGTGCGCGAAAAATCTTTACTTGGCGTCAGACTCGATCTTGCGTAACTCTTCAACAATCCCTTTTGCAAGATCGCCAAGTTCATTACGTAAATAATCACGTGTAGCTACATCATTGAGCGCAATACGCAGACTTGCTAGTTCGCGCGTGAGGTATTCGGTATCTGCAATGCTTCGCGCATTTTGAGCGCGATCTTCATTGAGCGCAATCCGGTCACGGTCTGCCTGGCGATTCTGTGCAAGCAAGATGAGTGGTGCAGCATATGAAGCTTGAAGAGAGAGAATCAATGTCAAGAAGATAAATGGATACTCATCGAATCGCACGCTCTGAGGGGCAAGTGAATTCCAGAAAACCCAGAACAGTACAAAAGCTGTCATATAAACCAAGAAGCGTGCAGTACCTAAGAAGCGTGCGAAACGTTCTGAAAGACGACCAAAAGTTTCTGGGTCAATATTTCTACGGAGTGAACGACGAGTTTCGCGAGGTGTATCCAAACCAAAGTTACGTGCCATCGTTACACCTCCTCGGTGAAATTCGTATCGATACTCTCGAGGGCAGCAGTTGTTGCTGCCGAATCTCTGTGATCGTGGCGCCAGTTTGTAGGCAACAAGTGATCGAGCACGTCATCGACGGTTACTGCACCCAGAAGGCGGTCATTGGCATCGATAACTGGCAATGAGAGCAAGTTATAACTAGCTAAGTATGACGAAACAGCATGCAGTGATGCGTCGGGATTAACGCCCTTCGTATTGGTATCGACTATCGAGCCCAAGAGAGTTGATGGCGGTTCGCGCAGGAGGCGTTGGTAATGCACCATTCCGATGAAGCGTCCTGTGGGAGTTTCTAGTGGTTGGCGAGCGATAAATACTTGGGAGGCAAGTGCAGGAGAAATCTCGCTCTGACGCACAGCAGCAAGTGCATCTGCAACTGTGTAATCAGCTGACATCACGATGGGCTCAGTCGTCATCATTCCACCAGCTGAATAATCTTCGTAAGTCATCAGACGCAGAACATCTTCGGCATCTTCAGGGTCCATCAACCCAATGAGCTCTTGTGCACGCTCTTCACCGATTTCGCGGAGCAAGTCGGCGGCATCATCAGGATCCATCTCCTCAAGAACATCAGCAGCGCGTTCGCCTTCGAGTTCGGCCAGAAGTGCAACGCGTTCGGATTCATCCATCTCTTCAAGAACATCAGCAAGACGTTCGTCATCAAGTGCTCGAGCTACTTCAACACGACGCTTTGGGGCAAGGTCTTGAATAACGGCAGCTAAATCTGCTGCACGTAGATTGCTTAAGGTGGAGAGAAGGTTTGAAACACCTTGGTTACTTTCATGTTGAGTAAAGCCGGTGACTTCTTCCCATGCAACAGTTGATGTCGCTCCCTTGCGGCGAATTCTTCGACCCTTGCGCATGATGTGAACACGAGTGATGAGCCAATCACCTGTTCGATTCTGTTCCATACCCATATCTTCAACAAGAACGTTCTCGCCATTTTCAACAAGTGAAATGGTGCGATCTAGTAAATCTCCAAGTACCAACATCTCACCCGCGCGAGTTTCAAAGCGGCGCATATTAAGAAGTCCGGTGATGACGACCGTGCCGGATTCGATAGATGTCACACGTGTAATTGGTACAAAGACGCGACGACGTAGCGGCACCTCGACGACGAGACCAAGGATGCGAGGTGATTGGTTATTAGAACGAAGGGTCGCGACAGCATCGCGCACCTTGCCAACCGGATCCCCATTTGGGTCAAAGACTGCAGTTCCAGCAAGACGGGCGAGAAATATGCGATTGATGTTATTTCCGCTCATGGGATAAGAGTAACCGTTGAGGTATCGGCTAGGTTTGCCTAATGTCAGAGACCCAGAAAGCAACGGTTCATAATCACACTGAACTGCCCGCACGGCCTGACCTCATTCGCCTGATAATCGGGATATTTGGAATTGGCTCATCAGGTCCGCTGATTGCACTAAGCGCTATGCCGGTCCCAACCTTGATTTTCTGGCGCAACCTCGGTGGTTCCTTGATGACGTTGCCCTTTGCACTTCGCCATAAACTCGATCGCACTGGTGTGAAGTGGGCGGTTTTGGCTGGTGTCGTACTTGCAGTGCACTTCGTTGGATTCTTCCTTTCGATGCGAATGACCAGTGTTACTGCAGGAACTGCGATCGTTGCAACCCAACCGATATTTGCAGCGTTCTTTGTAAAACTCACTGGTGGCCATATTCCAACCAAGGCATGGTTTGGAATGCTGATTAGTTTTTCTGGAGTACTTCTTGTCACTGGAATTGATCTGCGCCTTGATCGCCGCTCCTTTATGGGCGATATCGCAGCGCTTCTTTCAGGAGCGCTCGCTGCTGCATATATGTTGATCGGTTCGCGCGCGCAGAAAACTCTTGCAACCACTTCATACACAACGATTTGCTACTTCATCTGTGCTGCAACTGCTCTTCCTATGGCTCTGTTATTGGGCTATGAAATTATTGGTTTTGTTGCCCGCGAATGGTGGATTCTCCTTGGACTCATTCTTGGCGCACAAATTCTTGGCCACACAATGTTCAACATCACCCTCAAGCGCGTTTCACCAGCTGTTGTATCGATGATTGTCTTCTTTGAAGTACCGGTTGCCGCTCTTGTTGCATGGATTTTTAAGATTGGTAAGCAGCCAACTCTCTCAATCATCCCAGGAGTTATCCTCATTCTGGCAGGATGCATACTTGTTGTACTTCGTACTCGCCCGGAAAGTGCCAATACTGAAAAATGATTGATCTTCATACACACACAACCTGCAGCGATGGCACAGATACACCATTTGCTTTGGTGAAAAAGGCGCTGGCCGCCGGCATGACAACTCTTGCCATTACTGACCATGACACCACTGCAGGGTGGGCAGAAGCTGTGACAGCGATTCAACCTCAGATAGAGCTAGTTCTCGGCGCAGAAATTTCTTGCCTTACAACCGACGGAATTAGCGTTCACATGCTCGGCCTTCTCTTTGATGGCGAGAATGAGCAGATGCAACAGATGTTGGCAGATTCCCGCGACACCCGTGTGCCTCGTATGCGAAAGATGGTCGAACTTCTGAGTGCAGATGGCATCAATATTTCACTCGACGATGTCTATCGAGCAACGCCAGAAGGTGCCACCGTAGGACGTCCTCACCTTGCCGATGCGCTGGTTGCCAATGGAGTTGTGGCAAGCCGCGATGAAGCATTCTTAGATTTACTCAATAACGATTCTAAATATTACGTCACACATGCAGCCCCAACTCCCGTGGATGCCATTGGCACTATTCGCAGAGCTGGGGGAGTTGCAGTTATCGCGCACCCATTTGCTTCTAGGCGTGGCCAAATAATTACTGCGTCAACTTTTACAGATTTGGTGGCAGCAGGACTTAATGGAATCGAAGTTCATCATCGCGATCAAAACGCGCAAGAACAAGAGACTTTGACCGCTATCGCTCATGAACTCACACTTGTCATAACTGGCTCAAGTGATTACCACGGGACTGGAAAACTTAATGGGTTGGCAGAGAACACAACACTTCAGGCACAATGGGAACAGTTAGAGTCACTGGCAGATGCGCGAAGGGTTGTTAAGAAATGAATTCACTCGGAGCGGTAACTTTTGCCACCCAAGCCTTTGTCACTCTCTTTGTCATTATGGATCCACCGGGTGCAACGCCAATCTTCCTGGGACTAGTGGGGGATAAGAGCCCGCGCGAAAGAGTTCGCCTTGCCTGGCAGGCAGCAGGAGTCTCACTATTCGTAATCGCCAGCTTTGCGCTCTTTGGTCAATTCATTTTGGATTACATGAATGTCTCTATTGAGGCGCTACAGGCAGCAGGTGGGTTACTTCTTCTCTACGTTGCACTTCAACTTCTGACAGGAAATAAGAGTGCGGGTACCGAAAGTTCTAGCAATAACATCGGGATGGTTCCACTAGGAACTCCACTCTTGGCTGGCCCTGGTGCAATTGTCGCCACAATGATTTATGTCCAGAAGGCAGATACCAATACTCAAATTCTTGGTCTCGTTATTGCAATTCTGGCTGTGCACCTGATTATCGGAACAGTCTTGATGGCATCAACAAAGATTGTGAGCGTTATTAAGGATTCTGGCGTGACGCTTCTTGCAAGTATTGCCGGACTCTTGCTTGCAGCGATTGCGGTACAGATGTTGGCAAATGCAATTAAGACATTTGCCGCTAACTAGAAACTATTACTCAGAGATTCGCTTGGTGCGGGTGCGTTCGCGTTTCACACGTTCTGTCGCAGACTTCTTCGCTTCAACGGGCTTCACAGACCTCGAACGATCAGCTGATTTTCTCTCTGATTGCGGTTTATCCGATTGAGGTGCGCGCGCCTTTGTCATTCTGCCCGTTGATCCTGCAGGAATATTGAGCATCTCATAGAGGTGTTCAGAAGATGAATAAGTCTCGACAGGTTCTGGAAGTCCAAGAACGAGGGCGGTATCAATCATCTTCCAGCGAGCGAGTTCATCCCAATCGACAAAGGTGACTGCGATTCCATGAGCACCTGCACGAGCAGTACGACCAATACGGTGAACGTAGGTCTTCTCATCTTCAGGACATTGGTAATTAATAACGTGGGTAATGCCGTCAATATCGATACCGCGAGCAGCGACATCGGTGGCGATGAGTACATCTGATTTGCCGGCCTTAAAGTCGTTGAGCGCCTTTTCGCGAGCTGATTGACCGAGGTCTCCATGAATCGTTGCTGCGCGGAATCCACGTTCGATGAGATTGTCGGAAGTTTTCTGTGCTGTGCGCTTTGTACGACAGAAGACAATCGTTGGACCACGACCATCGGCCTGGAGAATTCGAGCAAGCATTTCAATTTTATCCATCGCATGTGCGCGGACTACATGTTGCTCAATACGTGAAACTACTGCACCTTCATCTTCATTATCTTGTGTACGAATATGCACCGGTTGATTCATGAAGCGACGAGCAAGCGCGATGATGTCACCAGGCATAGTGGCTGAAAAGAGCATGGTCTGCTGACGAGCTGGAGTGCTGGTAAAAATCTTCTCTACATCCGGCAAGAAGCCAAGATCGAGCATTTCATCTGCTTCATCAAGCACAACGCGGGAAACAAATTTAAGAGTGAGCTGTCCTTGGCGGTAGAGATCAAGGAGGCGACCTGGTGTACCCACAACGATTTCAACGCCGTTATTGAGCGCTTCAATCTGTGGTTCAAACGCTCGTCCGCCATAGACGGCCAGTGTGCGGATGCCGCGGTTAAAGGAGAGCTCTTCAACATCTTTTGTGACCTGCACGCAGAGTTCACGCGTTGGAACCACGATAAGAACTTGAGGTTTACCTTGATTGGGAAGCTGCGCCCAATCAGAATCATTGGGAGCGATGACGCGTTCGATAACAGGGATACCAAATGCAAGGGTCTTACCTGTTCCGGTCTTGGCTTGGCCGATTACATCGCCATCTGCAAGTGCAATCGGCATCACCATCTCTTGAATGGGAAACGGTGATGTAAATCCATGCTCTTCTAGAGCTGCAATTGTTTCCTTACGAAGAGGAAGATCTGCGAACGTCAGACTCACTTACACAACGCCGAAACCGACGCGGCGTTCAGCTGGCTCGCCGATTTCGACGTAACCAATCTTGTCCGCAGGGACGATGATCTCGTGCCCCTGTACATCTTGAAGAGAGAGTGGTGTCTGCGCTGTGAGAGCTGCAGTTACTGCGCTCTTAATCTCAGCGGGAGTCGAAGGGCAATCAAATGAGAGTTCGCTTCCCACGTTGGTAATGGAGATGCGTACTTTTGCTGCCTTTTCAGATTTCTTTGAACTCATATCCGTATCTTATTCGCTAAGAGTCAGTACGGGGAAATCCAGAAATTCCACGCCACATGAGGTTCTCAACGAGCTCCATCGCTTGCTGGCGAGTGAGTTTGCTATCACGTTCGAGCCAGTGGCGCGCAGTTACCTGAACATAACCAATCAATCCAACGCCAAGCATCATCGCAGCTTCCTTAGGAAGGCCGGTGTCATTTGAGATAACTCCAGAGACCGCAGCGGCGCAGTCATAGGTCATGCGATTGAGACGTTCGCGTACTTGTGGTTCAACGCTCATATCGCTTTCGAAGAGAAGTCTAAATGCTTCTCCTTCATTCTCAATAAAGTTGAAGTATGCCTCGATGGTGACGTGAACGCGTCGCTCGTTATCCGGTGTTGAGGAGATTGCTTTTTGAATTTCATAGACAAGTGAGTCAATGTGAAGATCAAGGACAGCTAGGTAGAGATCTAACTTTGATGGAAAGTGCTGGTAGAGAACAGGCTTACTTACATTGGCTCGATCTGCAATCTCATCCATCGCAGCAGAGTGATATCCAGCTGCAGTGAAAACTTCGAGAGCGGCAGAGAGTAGAATCGCGCGTCGCTCGTCGCGAGGAAGTCGTGACTTATCTGAACGCGAATTGTTTGCAGTTACTGAATCTGTACTCATTACGCGAATCGTACTGAATTCGCCACGAAAGGCACAGTACGGCAGAATTACCTGCATGAAGACGCCCCCACTTGTCACGCCAGGCCCAGCGCTTACCGTTGATGAGGTGCGCCGATATAGCCGCCACTTGATCATCCCTGATGTTGCAATGGCTGGACAGCAACGCTTAATGAACGCAAAGGTTCTCTGCGTTGGTGCAGGTGGTCTGGGGTCACCAGCTCTTATGTATCTTGCGGCAGCAGGAGTCGGGACTCTGGGAATCGTTGAGTTCGACACCGTCGATGAATCAAATCTGCAACGCCAGATTATTCATGGCCAATCAGATATTGGTAAGAGTAAGGCGCTGAGCGCACAAGAAAAGATTGCAGAAATTAATCCATATGTAAATGTAGTTCTCCACGAGACTCGTCTTGATAATTCAAATGTGATGGAGATTTTTTCTCAATACGACATCATCGTTGATGGAACAGATAACTTTGCAACTAGATATCTTGTCAACGATGCCTGCGTTCTCTTAAAGAAGCCATATGTATGGGGTTCTATCTACCGCTTTGATGGACAGGCCAGTGTCTTCTGGGCTGAGTACGGCCCTTGCTATCGCTGTCTCTATCCAGAACCACCACCTCCCGGAATGGTTCCCAGCTGCGCCGAAGGTGGAGTTCTTGGAGTTCTCTGCGCAACTATCGGTTCCATTCAAACCACTGAAGCAATCAAAGTTCTCACAGGCGTTGGCGAACCGCTGATTGGTTCACTTATGGTCTATGACGCACTTGAAATGACTTTCCGCAAAGTCAAGGTGCGTAAAGATCCTCATTGCCCGCTCTGTAGCGAGAACGCAACCCAGACTGAACTTCTTCCTGATTACGAAGCCTTCTGCGGAACACTTTCTGATGCTGCACAAGAGGCAAGCACTGGTTCAACAATCACCGTGCAAGAGCTCAAGGCAAAAATTGATAAGAAGGACGATTTCTATCTCATCGATGTTCGTGAACCAAGTGAATATGAGATCGTCAATATTCCGACTGCGCACCTCATCCCAAAGCAAGGCTTTATTGATGGCAGCGTGCTTGCATCGTTGCCGCAAGATAAACCGATTGTGCTTCACTGTAAGAGTGGTGTTCGCTCAGCTGAATGTCTTGCAATCTTAAAGAGCGCAGGTTTTGCAGATGCATCACATGTTTCTGGCGGCGTGATTGCATGGGCAAAGCAGATCGATACAAGTCTTCCGGTTTACTAATGCGTACTAGCTATAAGGGCTATCGCATGCTGCTTGTGCATGCTCACCCAGATGATGAAACCATTAACAACGGTGCCACTATGGCTTTATATGCAGCCCTCGGCGCAGAAGTAACTTTGGTTACATGTACACGTGGCGAAGAAGGTGAAGTTCTTATTCCAGATTTAGCTCATCTTGCCGCCCACGCGACCGACTCTCTTGGCGATCACCGCGTGGAAGAGTTGGCAGTAGCAATGAAGGCCCTTGGCGTGAAAGATCATCGCTTCTTAGGTGAAGGTCGCGTTAAGTATCGCGATAGCGGAATGATGGGAACCGAACCCAACAACCGACCTAATGTTTTCTGGAAAGCTAACTTCGATGAAGCAACCAATGATTTAGTAAAAGTCATTGACGAGATTAAGCCACATATCTTGATTACCTATGATGAATTTGGAGGCTATGGCCACCCAGATCACATTCAGGCCCATCGAGTTGCCATGAGCGCAGCCGAAAAGTCTTCGTGGAATATTGAAAAAATCTATTGGAATACGATGCCGAAATCGGTTATTCAAGAAGGTATTGATGCGATGAAGAAGATTGGCTCAGATTTCATGGGCGCAGAAAGCGCTGACGATCTTCCTTTTGCAAAAGATGATTCATTTGTCCATGCCATGATTGATGGAAATGCCTATGTTGAACAGAAGATGGATGCGATGAGAGCTCACGCAACCCAGATTGAAGTTGATGGACCATTTTTCGCGCTCTCCAATAATTTGGGGCTACAAGTCTGGGGAAATGAGTATTACACCCTGGTTAAGGGAGAGAAGCACGAGCCACTCGATTCGCGTGGACACGAGACCGATCTCTTTGCAGGAATCGCTCTTTCGTAATGAAGTTTCTCTTCTCACTCTTCTTTGGCGCAGCAATCGCAACATCAGCAACGCTGATTCACCAAACTCTGCCGCCACTAGGGGTCGCTGTCGGAATCATCTCTGCCTATCTAGGGATTTGGTACATCGGTCGGCGCTATGGAAAGCGTCGCTATAAGTTTTATGCGCTCATTGCCTGGCTCATTGTGATTGGTAAGGCAGGATCTTTTGGAGCGGGCCAGGAACTTCTGATCCAGGGAGATAACCAAGGAAGTGCGCTCTTAATGATCGGATTTATTACAGGCGTTATCGCTGTACTTGGCCGCGTCTAAATTATCTCCAGCTCCAACTTTGCCCATCAGGGCCGTCGTTAATTTCAAGTCCTGCTTCAGATAGTTGGTCCCGGAGTGAATCGCTCAAGGTCCAATTCTTTTCAGATCGTGCAGTTACTCGAGCATCAAGCAGAGATTGAATTTCATTGCTGACTTCTCGGGTTTCAACTCCACGATCTAATTCGAGTCCAAATACTTGATCTGCAAAGAGGAAGAGCGCTCGCTTATCAAGTGCACCGATAGTCGCATCTTTCTCAATATTTCGAATTCGCTGCATAGCTCGGGGAGTATCGAGGTCGGCGGTCAGCGCATCGCTTAACTCTTGATCGAATTTGATATCAGCGCTATCGCCAGCGTTAGCCATAAGTTGTCTCCAGCGTTTAAGAGTTGCATGGGCTGCCTCAAGTGATGCCCAACTGAGATCCATTTGAGATCTGTAACGATTTTCAAGAAGTGCAAAGCGCAATGAAAGTGGATCTAAACCGCGATCAATGATGTCTTGAAGAAGCACGACATTGCCTGCGCTCTTTGACATCTTTCGCCCCTCAAAGAGCAGGTGCTCGCCATGGACCCACGTAGTAACTGTTTCATCGCCAGTCAGTGAATTTGATTGTGCTCGCTCGTTCTCGTGGTGAGGGAAACGTAAATCAATTCCGCCAATATGCAGATCTACATGTCCATCAAGCAGTTCAATCGACATTGCACTGCACTCAATGTGCCACCCTGGAAATCCAGCTCCCCATGGTGAATCCCAAATCATCTGTGTGCGAGCTCCAGCTAATTTCCATAGCGCCCAATCCGCATGGAAGCGCTTTCCGCCCTCGTCGGTGTACTCATAGCGATGTCCAGGTTTAAGCGCTTCAAGTTTATTTCCGCTGAGTGCGCCATAACCAACAAATGATGTGGCATCAAAGTAAACCGATCCATCAGTTCCAACGTATGCGTTTTTATTTTCAATAAGTTTTTCGATGGAGGCAATCATCTCGGGCATCTTTTCTGATGCGCGCGGATAAGAATCAGCCCCTTGAATATTGAGTCGTTCTAAATCGGTATGGAATCTAGCTTCGAATTTTCTAGCTATGTCAAAGGGATCGACTTTTGTCTTTGCGGATTCCGCCAACATCTTGTCTTCTTCTGAGAAATCATCAGCCATATGTCCCACATCGGTGATGTTCTGTACGAGTGTTACTTCGAGGCCGGTCAGCTGCAGAGTTCGTGAAATTAAATCTGAAAGCAAGAAGGTGCGCAGATTTCCTACATGGGCATCTCTATAGACAGTGGGACCACAGCAATATATGCGAACTGCACCATCACGGCCAGAAATAGTCTTAAGCGCTCGGCTCATGGTGTCGTACATTGAAAGTGAACCTGTTGCGGTATCTCTTCGATTGAAAACTGGAATTATTCGAAACGCGACAGCATTATCGGGATCGAAGGAGATAACTTCTCCGCGGCGATTGATAAGGCTTGTCTCACTCTGTAAAACGCCGACGATATCTCGAAAACCGCCATCGGTATCACGAAGCCGGATAGTGACTCTCTTTCCGAGCGCCTGCGCCACTTGGGTACGCAAACTCATGATGGCCATATGCCAACACTAATCGTGCAACAGCGCCCTCGCAGGGTTAGAATTACCGCCTACCGAATTCAAATATGCGAGCCCCCGGAGGACTTTCGTGACATATGTAATTGCAGAACCATGCGTGGATGTTAAGGACAAGTCTTGCCGCGAAGAGTGCCCAGTCGATTGCATCTACGACGGCACCCGCATGCTCTACATCCAGCCTGACGAATGTGTCGATTGCGGCGCCTGCGAACCGGTCTGCCCAGTCGAAGCTATCTACTACGAAGATGATGTTCCAGGTCAGTGGCAGAACTACAAGAAGATCAATACTGAATTCTTTATCGAACTCGGTTCACCTGGGGGAGCATCAAAGGTCGGTGAAACAAATACCGACCATGCAGATGTCACTGCTCTTGCGCCAAAAACTTCCTGATTTTCCTTGGGATGCGCTAGCCCCGTACGGAGCTATTGCTAAGAAGCACCCACAAGGAGCCATCGATCTCTCTGTAGGAACGCCCGTAGATCCAACCCCAGAATTTATTCAGAGAGCATTTCAAGTAGCAGCGAACTCTCCAAGTTATCCCGTCACAGTTGGTACCCCCGAACTACGCGAAGCAATAACTGCATGGGCTAAGAAATATTTAGGGGCAACCGGAGATTTTGGAGTTCTGCCACTTATTGGTTCAAAAGAGTTTGTAGCATGGCTTCCCACTTTTATTGAGGCGCAGAGCGTTCTCTATCCCGATGTCGCCTACCCAACGTACTTAGTGGGTTCATTGTTAGCAGAAGCAACTGCAACCCCTGTTTCACTTGATGTAACACAGTGGCCACAAGCAGATATGGCTTGGGTCAATTCGCCATCGAATCCCACAGGTCGCGTACATAGCGAATCAGAATTTAAAGCTGCTATCGATTGGTCGAGAAAGAACAAGAGCGTTGTTGTTTCTGATGAGTGCTATCTCGAATTTGGAGATTCAGTAAAGCCGACATCTATCCTCAATTACACAGGCGGAGATAACACCAATATCCTTGCCGTTTTCTCTCTTTCCAAGCGCTCATCAATGGCTGGCTATCGCGCCGCATTTATTGTCGGAGATTCAGCGCTCATCGCTCGCATCCTTGAGGTTCGCAAACATGCCGGAATGATGGTGCCACTGCCTGTCCAAGTTGCCATGGTGGCTGCTCTTTCCGATGAAGAACATGTCGCGCAACAACGTGCACGTTATAACGCCCGTCGTGCAATTCTTGCTCCAGCACTTCGAGCAGCAGGATTTACCATTGAAAATTCTGAAGCTGGGCTCTATATCTGGGCAACCAGAAATGAAAATTGCTGGGACTCTGTCTCTTGGCTAGCAGAGCTAGGAATTATTGCCACACCAGGTATCTTCTATGGTGATCTCGGTGCTTCTTACATTCGTATCGCGATGACGGCAACGGATGCGCAAATTTCAGAGGCAGCAGCGCGCATTTCCAGCAAAGTCGGTGCCTAGCAATGGCTGTAGGAATTCTCTTAGTAGGCGGTTTCGGCACGCGCTTAAAACCACTGACAGATGAATCACCAAAGCCAATGCTTCCTGTTGCAGGCTTGCCCGTTACCGAACACCAAATCCTCGCTGCAAAGAAAGCGGGAATTCACACACTTGTATTGGCAACGTCTTACCTCGCAGAAGTTTTCACTCCTTACTTTGGCGATGGAAGTAAGTGGGGAATGAAGATTCTCTATGCTGTAGAGAAAGAACCACTTGGGACAGGCGGTGCGATTCGAAATGCTGCAGAACTTCTCGGAAGAGATGAGCCAGTTGTAATTTTCAATGGCGATGTACTCAGCCGTCACTCCATTGCAGATCAAATTAAGTTTCATTTCGAGAACAGCGCAGATGTAACGCTTCATCTGATTGATGTTGAAGATGCCCGAGCATTTGGTTGTGTGCCCACCGACGACAATGGGCGAGTAACAGCATTTCTTGAGAAAATGGATAACCCAGTAACCAACTCCATCAACGCTGGCTGTTACGTATTTAACCCTCACGTCATTGATCAGATTCCGCTAGGAACTGTTGTCAGCGTCGAGCGCGAGACTTTCCCAGCACTTGTTGCAGGCGGACGTCCGGTCTTTGGATATAAAGAGCAGTCCTATTGGCTCGATGTAGGAACACCAGCTGCGCTCTTCAAGGGATCGCGAGATTTAATCGACGGCGATTTCCAAGCGATGGCAGGAACGACCATTGCATCCGATGCCATCATTACTGGCGGAACTTCCATTGGGGCGGGCTGCACAATTGGCGCTGGAGTTCGGATCGACGATTGCATCATCGGCGACGATTGCATCATCGGCGACGGCGTCATACTGACTCGAACATTTGTCGCCCATGGAACCCACATCGCTGCAGGGATTGAGAAAGATGGTTCTTACCTCTCGAAAAAGCTCGATCTGCCCATCAATCTGTAGGAAAAATCGACAATCACCCCGATTTTTTCAATCTTTCTTCAGAAAAAAACGAAAAAGTCTCCACCCAATGAAGAAATCTGAAGGCTAGGGGTTGACTCAGAGGGATTACACGGGTGTAATTCACTCCTAGAGCGCGTTCTTCACACTGAAGTGCGCCCTAATGACTTGAGGAGATTCGCGAATGCCGATCCGCCCAGAAGGAACATCGACTGGCAAGCCATCAGCCCCCACTGCTGGACCAACTATCCAACTAGCTAGCGGAGAGAATATTGAACTCTCCTGGCAAGAGCGCTCACTCTGCGCTCAGACAGATCCAGAAGCCTTCTTCCCTGAAAAAGGTGGATCTACACGCGAAGCAAAGCGCGTCTGCCTCTCATGTGAAGTTCGCCAAGAGTGCCTTGAATATGCACTCGCTCATGATGAGCGTTTTGGAATCTGGGGTGGCCTCTCCGAGCGTGAGCGTCGCCGTCTTAAGCGCCGTCCTGCATAAGCGCGCCGCTTACTTCACAGTTTCAAACGATAAGTTTCCCTTATGAGTACGCAACGCGTTTCTGCAATTCTCGTTGTCCATGATGGATCAACGTGGTTGCCTGAAGTTGTTGCATCTATCGCTTCTCAAACTCGAAGCGTTGATCACATTCTTGCAGTAGATACTGGCTCACTCGACGGTTCAGCAAAACTTCTTAAAGGCGCTCGCATTCCAGTAGCCACACTTGATCGTGCAACTGGTTTTGGTGAAGCCGTCGCATACGGAGTAGATCATCTCTCTGCTCCGATTGAAAGCGCCGAAGAATGGTTATGGATTCTGCATGATGATTGCGCACTTCATCCCAAAGCGCTTGAATCTCTATTGGCAACCCTGACTGAAAGACCAAGCGTTGTGATGGCAGGACCAAAACTTCTTGGGTGGCATAACCGCACACATCTCCTTGAAGTTGGAGTAAGTCTTGCAACGAATGGGGCGCGCTGGACCGGACTCGAGCCATCTGAATATGACCAAGGTCAGCGCGATGGAGTACATGAAGTACTTTCTGTAAGTACGGCAGGAGCCTTGATTCGCCGCGATGTCTTTGAAGAGCTCGGCGGCTTCGATAAAAACCTTGAGCTCTTCCGTGATGATGTCGATTTTGGTTGGCGCGTTCGTACTGCAGGACATTCAGTAGTAGTTGTCACTGAAGCAATTGGTTATCACGCACAGGCAGCAGCGAATGAGCGCCGCCCCATCGATGTCAAGGGTGCTTTCCTTCATCGCCCGCTACTGCTTGATCGCCGCAACGCTGCATATGTGCTCTTAGCAAATTCATCATGGTGGTCATTGCCTTGGCTCGCACTTCAGCTCTTATCTGGAGCACTCATACGATCAGTTGGTTATCTCTTCGTTAAGTTGCCGGGCTATGCAAGCGATGAAATTCTCGCTGTTGCTTCTCTGCTTATACATCCAGCAGAGTTACTGCAAGCTCGTAAAGTTCGCAAGAAGAGCCGATTCATTTCAAGTCGAGTAGTAAAAACTTTTATTCCTTCCCGCTCTACACAATTGCGAAGCTCGATATCACGTGGCTTTGAGGTACTGCGCGCCAAAGTTTTGCCAGATGACATCAACCCAACCGCTCCGGCGCAGAGTGATCTCACTCTTAATGAAGATGAGGATTTACTCACGCCAGTTTCTGCGAAACCATGGCGCCTCGTCTTTACTCGCCCGCTCGTTGCTGTATCAACCTTGTTAGCAGCGGTAACCATCTTTTGGGCGCGACATAGATTTGGGGCAATCTCTGGCGGAGCACTTCCGGAATCACCAGGTGGATTCAGTGATCTCTTTAAACTTTATCTAGCAAGTTGGCATGACATTGGCATGGGCAGTGGATTATCAACGCCTCCGTGGGTGCTTGTACTCAGCGTTGCATCCCTTGTCACCTTCGGAAATGTGAAACTCTTCATCACTCTCTTCTTTATCGCCGCACCATTCTTACTCATCCTGACATCGCACCGATATATGAAAAGATTTACCGAGAACCAATGGCTCTCTGCAGGCGCTGCGCTTCTCTACGCACTCTCTCCGGTCTCGATCGCTGCTGTGAACTCAGGACGCTTAGGATTGCTCGTATTCCTAGCGCTTCTGCCAATTTTCATCTCCGAACTTCACAATTGGATTGAAATTGAATCTCGAACCTGGCGCAGCATCTTTGCCTACTCGCTCTTCATCTGGCTGCTCTTCGCCTTCAATCCATCAGTGTTACTCATTGTGATAGCTGCGGTTGGCTTTACTCTCTACCGAGATTTGATGGTAGTTCAGAAGGATTACAAGAACCCCCTCTTCATTGCGCGCCTTATCCGCCGATCTACTCTCATCGTTCTTCCAATACTTCTCTCAGCGCCAGGCTCATTTGCGATCATTACTAAACCCACACGCCTTATTGCAGAGATTGGGCTCACCATTCCAGGGGGCGGTCCTAACTATGCATTCTTCGCAAACCCAGGTGGACCCGGCTCACTCCCATTGTGGTGCTTGAGTCCAATCGCGATTGTTCTCTTTGTCACTTATTTTTCATCAACTGCTGCAAGGAAATTTGCTTCCCTTGGCTTGGTATTCCTGTTGTCTGGAACGTTGATGAGTTCACTTGTCGTGTCGGATAATGGATCATCGGCAAATTCCCGCGCCAACGTCGGAACCTTTATCGCAATTGCGACACTTCTCTCCATCACTTCTGCAGTAGTGATGTTCAACAAAATCCGAGCTCGACTTGAACAATCAAACGTTAACTACCGACATATCTCAGTCGCTTTCGTATTACTGATCACGATTCTTTACTCAATGACATCAATCTTCTGGTTGGTCACTGCAGGCGCCGATTCACCAGTGCGTACTAGCAGTAAAGAGATTCTTCCGGCATTTCTCTCAGTTGAAAAAGATGTAAAGACAGTTGTTCTACGTTCCTACCGACATAACAACGAGAAAACGCTTTCTTATTACATCTCACGGGGATCCGCGATTACATTGGGCGAACCAGATGTAGCGCCAAAAGACTTACCAGTGATTACTAGCGCTATTGAAGGTTTGGTTGATAACACCGGCGTAACTTCAAGCAAGGTCTTCTCAGATTATGGAATTAAATATGTATTCTTAAAGAACCCAGTGAGCCAAGAGGTAGTTCAGACAATTGATGGATTGGGTGGATTCAATAGAACATCAGCGACAAATGCAGGCATTGTGTGGCGAGTAATGAAAGATACGGGACGGCTTAAATTTGTAGATTACGCTGGCAAGGAAATCATTTTGAAATCGAAGGGCGTGAGCAGCTACGTCCCTGCGCCAGGAACGATTACTCTGACTGAAAGCTTTAGCAGGCCGTGGCGGATTTTCCAGGATGGATACCGGCTAGCCCGGATTGAGAATGCAATTGGGCTTCCATCATTTGAAGTCACAACAGGTGGACATATTTCAGTCTTTCACGACGGCACGGTGAGACGAGCCTGGATCTCCTTCTTCCTCATTGTCTTAGTAACCACAGTTGTGCTGGCTCTACCTGCCGGACGACGTAGGCGCGAAATCGAAGATGCGGTGATCGCATGAAGAGTAAACGCATACTTATATTGGTCGTTGCAACCTTAAGTATTCTGATTTTCAGTAACGTCTTCAACCTCACGGTCTCAACCAGTCGATTCAATGAGTCATATCCGGCAGTGGTATGTCCTCCCAACACAACCGGACTATCTACGGCAATTTCTCTGACATCGCCAAAGACTCTTGTACGCAAGACGGGAACTTCTTCCATGAAGACTTCCCCTGTTGGTTTCCGCCGTTATGCGGTTGCAGCTCAATCTGCAGTAATTGAATCGGGTCCCGTAACTCCTGTCGTATGGCAGGTAAGGAAAGGTGTGTGGGCTGGCGCCGTTCCGTGTAGCGCAGCAATTTCATCTCAATGGTTTGTAGGTGCAACCTCCGATATCACCTCAAAGGGATCACTCAACATTGTAAATAGTGGTTTGGGTCGCGCTCTGATTGAAGTCAGTGTCTTTACAGAAAACGGTGCACTTACCCCGCGCGCAATTTCAATAAAGCCAAATTCATTTACATCACTTGCGCTGGCATCCCTAGCTCCTGGCTCAAAACAGATTGCAATCCATCTTCTCCCTCGCTCTGGTCGCGTCAACGGATTTCTTCTTGATGAACGCGGCAAGGGTCTGCAAGCACTGGGTGGCGATTTCGTTAATTCAACGGGTGACCCTTCCAAGATGCTCACCATTCCAGCCATTCCACAGCAGACCGGCAAGAAGAGTTCAAACCCTCATACTCTCCGCCTACTTGTTCCGGGAGATGTCGATGCCCGAATCAGCGCTGAAATTAAATCTACCGATGGAACCTTTTCACCTGTAGGTATTAATGGGCGAGTTATTG